>Ga0247729_10000116_pt1 | contig 37884 bp, 35 predicted proteins | sample UWRJL133311R2_FD_180958 | JGI IMG/M metagenome (GOLD analysis project Ga0247729, IMG submission 180958) | Plant litter microbial communities from Arlington Agricultural Research Station in Wisconsin, United States - UWRJ-L133-311R-2 | ecosystem: Environmental > Terrestrial > Plant litter >... | reverse complement strand
CAGTCCGCCCGATCCAGGCGAAGTCGATCCGAGATCACGAGCTCTCCGTCACGAACGTCGCGCGAGATCCCGTCGAATCGGTAGCCAAGCCGGCGCGAGACACCCTGTGATCCGGCGTTGTCCTGAAACACATCCGTGCGTGCACTCTCCGCGCCGAGATCCTCAAACGCGAAGTGCAGCAGCGCCGCCCGGGCCTCCGTTCCATACCCCCGGCGGTGATACTCCAGCCCCAGCCACGACTCCGTGGTGACCTCGCGAAGCCCGGCAAACTCGCGGGCTCGAAGGGCCACCATTCCGATGGGCTGGTCGTCGACAACAACGGCAAGTTCAAGCGTCCAGGCATCCGGAGTCCACCCCTCACGCCGATCCCGATGCTGGTTCACGACATGTGCAGCGGTCTGTTGGGGAGTGCCCTCGGTCCAAGGGGTCAGGTAGGGACGTTCGCCCGGCAGGTGAATGCCGGCGGCAGCCACCTCGGCAAGGATCGCGAGCTCATCGTCGGAGGGGTACCGAAGAACGAGGCGGGGTGTGGTGATGCGCAGGTCACGCAGGGGCCAAGGGATTTGGGGCACGAGCGCATCTTTGCACGGTTGGAGCCCGCGCGAGATTTAAACGCGAAGTCACTCACTGGGATGACGCCGGTCACCGAACGCGGTCGTAGCGTCGAAAACGACGGGAGATCACATGACATTGTTCGACACCTGGGTGGCTCACTTCGAGAACAACCCTACGCATCACCGCACGCTGGAAGCCACCATCGCGTGGACGGCTCCGCCCATCCTCTCGGGCCATGCCCGACGGGCATTTGTGCACTCGTTCCAGCGGTTTGAGCTCGGCGAGGGTGGCGAGGGCACGCGGCTGCTTTCCCTGGCTGCGGCCGCGGGCGATCCCACCTACACGAAGGCGCTGAGACGTCTCGTTCAGGAGGAGCAGAAGCACTCGGCACTGTTCGAGCGGGGATTGCGGCATCTGGATGCTCCGACGCTGGGCTCGCATTGGTCCGACGCCGCGTTCACCTGGCTTCGCCACCAACTCGGGCTGCGGACGGAGATCGGACTGTTCCTCATCGCCGAGAGTGTTGCGATGGGCTACTTCATCGCTCTCGCCGAGAGCGCCCCCGACCCTGTTCTTCGCGGCATCGGGCGGCGTATTGCGGAGGACGAGCGCAACCACATCCGGTTCCAGATCGACCGGCTGCGCGTGGGATTCCGGTACACCCCCGCACCCCTTCGACTGGTGATCGGACTCGGGTGGACGGTCATCGCTGCGGGAGCCGCTGCGGTTCTTGTGGTCGACCACCGCGGGGCACTCCGCGCCTGCGGCATCGCACCACTCCAGTACTGGGGACGCGCGATGCGAAGTTTCCGAGTTGCGGCCCGTTCGGCACTCGCCCGGTCTGGCGGCACGCTCCTCGGGCCGCGCGCAATGGCGGACCGCTCCCCCGATCCGGCCAGCACGGCCTGAGCCGAACACGGCCTGACCCGAGCATGGCCTGACCCGAGCATGGCCCGAGGGCGAGCGCTCCTCCATCGTTCGCCAGATCGCCATGAGTCATTTCATTGCCGTGGTACCAGGGGCGTGGAAGACTGCACGCATGGCCGATACTGCGCACAAAACCAGTACGAACCAACGTTCAGCGGTGCTCACCACCAGCCGCCGTCCCAACCCCGCACTTATTGTTCTCACGGCAACCACGGCATTTGTGTGGCTGCTCGCGTTTATGCTCTGGATCGTGCTGGTGAATTTCACCGACTACACCACCTACGACCTCGACACCGCGGCAGCGCTCACCACGTGGATCACCATCCTGATAATTGGTGGCGTTGTGACGGCAGTGGGCGCGACGGTCATCGTGGGTGTTCGGCACGAGCTTCGCACTAGCGCCGCCCACTGAACGTCGCCGGCGTTAAGCCAGGCTCTTCTCCATGCAATAGCTCGTCGGGTCGTCCACGTACTGCCCAAACCGCGGAACCTGCTGGAACCCCGCCCGTTTATATAGTGCGATCGCGGCGGCCTGTGGCAGACCGGTCTCCAGCTGCAGCACGGTGATCCCAGCGGCAACGGCGTGTGCTTCGACGGTCGAGAGCAGGCTCCGACCGACTCCGAGTCCGCGGGCGGCATCGGTCACAAACATTCGTTTGATCTCGGCGGTGCCGTTGCCACGGTTCACGAGGGCGACCGTGCCGAGGGCAATCCCGTTGTCGCGGGCGACGTAGAACGAGACGTCGGGATGCTCCAGCGCACCCACATCCAGGCCGTAATAGCTCTCGGCCGGATACAGGCTCAGGGCGAAGTCATCCCCCTGCTGCAGAAGGGCAAGCACGTCGTCCTGGCGGGGATTCTCAATGTCAACGGTCGGCACCAGTTCAGTGTAGAAGTTTCCCACCTCACCCCTGGCGCGTGGGCCTGATGGTCAAGTCGCCAATCTCCACGTTGTCGGGTTGTTCGATGGCAAACAGGATGGCCCGGGCGACGGCGCTTGCCGGAATCCCGAGTGCAGCCATCGAAGCTTGCGCCTGTTCGCGGATCTGTGGATCGGCGATGCTGTCCACGAGCTCGGTCTGCACGTACCCGGGAGATATCGAGGTGGTGCGCACAACGCCGTCAGTTGACTCCTGTCGAAGTCCTTCGAGCAGCGTGCGCACCGCGTTTTTGGTCGCGGCATAGACCGCCTGGGTCGGAACGATCTTGATACCGGAGGTGGAGACCGTGGTCACAAAGTGCCCTCGTCCTTGCCCCTGGAACACCGGCATCGCGGCAGCGATGCCATTCAGCACTCCCCGGAGGTTCACGTCGATCATCGACGACCACCCGTCGACATCCAGCTCAGCCACTGGAGACAACGACGAGATCCCTGCGTTGCCCACAAACACGTCCAGCCGCCCGAAGGCATCGACCGCTCGTTGCACAAAATTGACAACGGTCGACGGCGACGTCACGTCCACTTCGCACGCAATGGCACTCCCGCCTGCGGCCACGATGCTCGCCACGATCGCGTCGAGTTTGTCGGTGCGACGAGCTCCCAGTACTACGAGGGCACCTCTCTCCGCGAGCAAGTGCGCGGTCGCCTCGCCAATCCCGCTACTTGCTCCCGTAATTGCCACAACTTTGCCGACGATGCCGTCCATGCGCGTTTCCGATCGTTAGAGTGGACACGTGTCCGCTTTGTTCCACTATACGGACACGTGTCCGATTGAGCGAGAACAGATAAGCGGGACCCCATGAACACCCCAGCACCGCGGGCTGACGCCCAGCAAAATCGTGTCAAGATCGTCGACGCCGCCCGGGAGGTCATCGCCGCGGCGGCCCCCGGCGAGGATCTGCGACTGAACGCGATCGCCCAGCGTGCGGGCGTGGGGCAAGGAACGCTCTATCGCCACTTCCCGACGCGCGAAGACCTGCTGTCCGAGGTCTACCGTTCTGAGGTCGACGAACTCGTCGCTCTGGCGCCAACTCTGTTAGAGACCCTCGCTCCCGATGAGGCACTCTCTCGGTGGTTCGACCGCGTCGCCGACTACGCACGCGTGAAGCGCGGAGTGTTCGCTGCAGTTGAGGCATCCGTCTGGAAGGATCTCAGCGCCCAGAGCCTCGGCCCGATCGGCGAGGCCATTCGCCAGATACTCGACGCGGGACACTCCTCGAAGGTCTTTCGCGAGGATGTCGACGCCCGCGACGTCATCACCTTGATCAGCTTCTTGACTCGCTTGGACGAAGCCGATTGGGACGCCCGCGCCCGCTATTTGCTTGCCATTGTGCTGGACGGGTTGCGGCACCACTAGACACGGTAATTATGGGGCGGATGCCTCGCTGAGAGCCAGTTCCTGGGCGAGTTCCACACACCGCACACGCGCCGGAGACCAGTCGTAGGGCATCTTTCCCGCGGCTTCGAAGGCGCTCATCGTCTTCTCGCCAGGAGCAGGCGCGCTGCCGGACTCAGCACCCGAACCCTGCCCGGCCTCGTCCGCACCTTCGGGGTGCAGAACATCCCAGGCGTCGAAGAGCGCGTCGTCGCCGTCATTCAGACCCGATTCCTCGAAGAAGGTCTGCAGTGCCAGTTCGAAAGCGTGCCGTTCGGCAGCGACTTGCGCCACGCGGGGATCGTCGACGGCAACCGAGTCGTCGAGTGCCTCTTCGGCGGCGTCAACTCGATCGGATTCTTCTCGCAGACCCGGGTGGGTGGCCAAGGCGACGTATCGGGTGGCGTTGACGGCCGCACCGAGCGGACCGAAGACCCGCTCGATGACCAGCAGGTTGTCCAGGTCCGCCTGGCGCAAAGAGCCCTCGGGCAGGCTCTCAAGACGGTTGGTGACGAAGTCGGAGAGCAGACCCATCCGGCTGCCTCGGGTGCGCATACGTTGCACAGCATCTCGCTGCCGCTGCAGTTCTGCTTCCTTCGCGACGAGGGTGTGCTCCAGTCGTTCCAGGATGCCATCGATGTTGTAGTCGCTGGGCGCGCGTGCAGGAGCCAGGTCGGTCGCAGGAACCATGTCGGTCGCAGGAACCATGTCGGTCGCAGAAGCGGTGTCGACAGCAGGAGACGTGTCCGCAAAGGCATCCCGGATGTCATCTAAGGCGATCCCCGCGTCGGCCATTTTGCGGATCCACAGCAGCCGGATCATCTCGTTGTACCCGTAACGACGGCGGTTGTCGGCACCCCGCTCGGGCTCGGGGAGTAAGCCGATCTCGTGGTAGTGACGGATAGCCCGCGGGGTGATGCCCACAAAGGCTGCCGCGTCGCCGATCTTGACCTGGCGCGGCGGGATAAAGGACAGAGACATAAACGGGGCCTTCCTCAGTGGAACGGGACGTGAGACCACCGAACCACATCACGCTACGAGAGGTGCAACTCCAGGCTCTCCACCCAGCGTGGCACATCCACATGCGGCGAGTTAGAGCGCGTACCTCGTGAGGGTTACCCCGCCGGAGAATTTGCGGTGCTCGAGCAGTTGCAGGTGTTTGGCACGCCACCCCTCGGGGAACAACCGTCGCCCCTGGCCGAGCACAATCGGGAAGGTGAAGAGGCGAAGCTCGTCGACCAGGCCGGCGCGCAGCAGCGTCGACCCGAGGGTGATGCTGCCGGTCAGCACAATGTCGGTGCCGTCTTCTTCGGTGAGCGCGTGGATCTCCGACTCCAGCGCGTCGCCGCCCTGCAGGATGCGCGTTCCCGCCCAACCGGGATCCTCGAGTGTCGTTGAGACCACGTATTTCTGCACACGATTGAGGTGCTCGGTCACCCCGGTGAGGTCGTCGACCTGGTGCGGCCAGAAGCTGCGCATCTCTTCGAACGTCACTCGGCCGACGAGGAAGCCGTCGGACATCGCCGCGTGCTGTGCGGTGACGTCCGCGAGTTCGCGCCCCTGGTCGGTATCGGTGGTGACATCGAACCACGACTCCGCCGTGTCGATGACGCCGTCGAGGGTGATGTTCTGCGTGATCACTATCCGTCGCATACTTCCACGCTAGCCATGCGGCGGCGATCAGACGAGGCCGCGGTGCCAATCCGCGAGAGCTGCCGCTATGTTGATCGACCCGGAGTTGACAATCTATGTACGCTGCCACGACCGTAGAAGGCATGGGCACCTTCCACTACGACGCGGATTTCTCGGCGGACTTCGACGACCGCCTTCTGGCTCATCTGCAAATCGTCATTGGTGCGAAGCTTCGCCGGGGTGAATCCTTCTATATCAGCTGGCGCGATGATTCACGCATCGGCAATGGCCGCACGTCTCTCTGGCTCCATCCGTCCATTCCCCTGCGCTACAAGTACTACGGCGGGCGGATGCCCCGAATCAATCCCGCGTGGGTGCACAAGCTTTCCGACTCGGCGAACTCGACCGGTGGACTCCAACTCGTCGAAGAACCTCCACCGCCGTTGGAGCCGGACCCGCCGTTGAGCCACCCCGACACGACTCTCTGACGGTCGAGCCACGCTGCATCGATCAGACGAGCCCGCGGCGCCAATCGGCGAGAGCTGCCGCAACGATGATCGATTCGTCCCAGGTCATCTCGGGAACCTCGGAGCGACCCTCCGCAATCGCCAGGGAGACGGCGTCGGCTTCCGCCGCCATGGGATCGACTGCGTCGACAACAACCACTCGAGGCTCGCCGTCCGTGGGGTGCACGGTGAAGGTGGTGCCGCTCTCAGAGCGACTCCCCCAGATGTCGGGAAAGTCGATCCAGCCGTCCGTGCCATACAGCCGGGCCGACTGGGTCAGCTCGGAGATGATCGACGTGTGCACCGAGGCGACGAAACCGCCGAAGGTGATGTCGGCGTTCGCCCAGAGGTCGACATCATGAGCATCCACTTCGCCCTCAATCCCCGTGACGAGAACCGGACCATTGCCGGTCAGCCCCGCGGCAGCCGCGATGCCCACAGCAAGGGAGACGGGATACCCGCCCACATCGAGGATCGCGCCGCCCGCGAGACTCGCCTCAAAAAGCCGACCCGTGCGCTCAACCGCGGCAAAACCGAAGCTGGCGTCGAGGCGCTGCGGGGTGCCGATGTCCCCGCGGAGAATGACGGACCGCAGCTCATCAGCGAGAGGCCCGAAGCGAAATTTGTATGCCTCGAGAAAGGGGCGTCCGGATTCTTTGGCCACAGCGATGACTTCGGCTGTCGCTTCCAGCGAGGGGGTGATGGGCTTCTCGCACAGCACCGCTTTGCCCGCGTTGAGGGCCGCGATGGCGAGCTCCGCGTGCGTGGTGTGGACCGTGCCGATGTACACCGCGTCGACATCGTCGCGCTCGATGATCTCCTGGTAGGTGCCGCTCACCATCGCGCCCCGTTCGCCGGCGAACTTCGCTGCGCGGTCCGCGTTGGAGCTGCCCACGGCGTACAGCTCGCCCAAACGGGCATGCTCCAACGAGTCCGCGAAGTTGCCGCTGATGACGCCTGGTCCAAGAATTGCCCACCGAGTCTTACTCATGCCGCGACCGTAGCAGAACGAGCGGTGACCAAAGGAGTGGGCGCACCCTAGAAGTCGTTGAGGTTCGCCCTCAGCCCTCCGTTACCGAACTCCTGTCGCAGAATTCCGCGGCGGCGCAGGATCGGCACTAGCTGGTCGAGGTAGCGGTGCACGGTAACGGGGTGGAGGTCGCCGTTGAAGATAAAACCGTCATTGTCGGCGTCGTCTCCCAGCTTCTCGATGAAGTCCGCCAGATGGTCGGGCGTTCCGACGAAACCGGTGCCATCGGCCAGTCGACCCTTTTTCGCCTTGCGGGTCGCGATCTGGCGGAGGGTATCGGTGGCCAAGTCGCCGTTCGCGCCGACGAGGTTCTTGATGGTGCCCTGCGACACGTGCTGGCCGAAGACGCCCTCGGCAATTGGCTGATCGAGCGGGAGAACGGTGAGGTCGGTCTCGAGGTCGCTGGACTGCGCGGCGAGAATCTCGCGCAGCGTGGCGTCGTCGGGGTGGAGCGATGCAGCAATCACCCGATCCACTTCCTCGTCACTGGAGACGAGTTCGGGCTTGATGACAAAGAGGATCTTGATGTCTGAGGGCCGCCGCCCCGCCGCACGCGCAGCCTCATGCACCTTGGCGCGATAGGCCACGACACCCTCGATCGTCAGCGGCGCGAGCGCCAGCTGCACGTCGGACTGCCCGCCGGCAAAACCCAACCCGCGTCCGGAGCCCCCCGGCGACACAATCACGGGGTCGCCCTCACTGAACGGCAGCGCATTGAGCGGGCCATCCACCGAGAAGTACTCGCCCCGGTGCTGCAGCAGGCGGAGTTTGTCGGCGTCCGCGAACTGCCCGGTGAGGCGGTCGCCCACGTAGGCGCCGTCGTCCCAGCTGTGCCACAGCTGACGCACCACGCTGAGCCACTCCTCCGCTCGGTCGTAGGCGGCGTCGTGGGACAGCTCGGCAATCCCAAAGTGCCGCGCACTCTTGACGTCGGTCACCAGGTTGATTCCAAAACGGTTGTCACTGAGGTGCTGCAGTGTCGCCGCCTGCCGTGCGGCCAGGTAGGGCGGTGTCGCGCCCGCGTTGATCGTCGGGGTGATCCCGATGTGGGATGTCGCGGCGAACAAGTACGGCGTCAGTAGCAGCGGGTCGTGCTTGGGTCCACCGTAGGCCGTGTTGACGCGCAGGTTGAGCGTCTCGGGTGACCCCAGCGAGATCGCGTCCTCGATGATGACGAGGTCGAGCCCCGCCTGTTCGAGTTCGCGCACGGACTGCTGGTAAATCTGCGGCTTCTGCCAGGCGTAGTTCCAGTCGTAGTCGCTCTTTCCCCATCCCTGTGGGCCGAAGCCGCGACCGAAAAACCATCCGAAGTGCTGCTGCCGTGTCATATGCCCATTGTGTTTTGTTTCGATCCGCGGGCGTTCGAATGTGTCGGTTTGTGAATCGGGACATTGGTTGATCGGATGCTCCGCCCGTAGCGTGACTGCAACGCAGAAGGGATGGACCCGTGACCACCACCGCCACACCGTACGGCCAGGACAACTTCGGGTTCTCCACCGAGCAGATCCACGCTGGCGAGGTCATCGACCCGACCTTTGGCGCGCGCATCACACCGATTTACCTCACGGCCGGTTTTCTCTTTGACTCGTTCGACCATGCGCAGGCGCGCTTCGCCGGCGAGGACGGCGGACTCGTCTACACGCGCTACGCGAACCCCACCAACTCCGCGGTCGAGGCGAAGCTCACGGCACTCGAGCGCGGTGCCGACTCGCTACTCGTCAGCAGCGGCCAGGCTGCGATCACCGTCGCGCTTCTCGGCATCCTCAAGTCCGGCGACCACTTCTTGGCGACTCCGAGCCTCTATGAGGGATCCAAAACCCTGTTCCGCGAGAACTTCGCCCGCCTCGGCATCGAGGTGGAGTTTGTTGATGACCCGCACAACATCGAGGAGTGGCGCCAGCGCATCCGGCCCACCACCCGCGCCATTTATGGCGAGACCATTCCGAACCCGAAAAACGACCTCATCGACATCGCCCTGATCGCGGCGTTCGCGGCGGAAGCTGGCCTGCCCTTTATCGTGGACAGCACGGCATCCACCCCCTATCTCATCCGGCCGATCGAGTATGGCGCGACCATCGTGGTGCACTCGGCGAGCAAGTTTCTCAGCGGCCACGGCGCCTCGCTCGCGGGAGTTGTTGTCGACAGCGGCACGTTCGACTGGGCGCGGTACCCGGACAAGTTCCCCCAGTTTTCGACGCCCATCGGCGGTGCGGGCAGCCCCACACTCGTGGAGAAGTTCGGAGCAACGGCCTACCTCGAGTACACCCGAACGATCATTGCGGGGCGGATGGGGCCGGTGCTCTCGCCGCTCAACGCGTTTTTGCTGCTGCAGGGGCTTGAGACGCTCTCGCTGCGGGTCGAGCGGCACTCCCGCAACTCGCTCGCGATCGCGCGCTGGCTCGAGGAGCAGCCGGAGGTCGAGTCGGTGGACTATCCCGGGCTGGAGTCGAACCCGTCCCACGCGCTGGCGGTGAAGTACTACCCGCGGGGTACCGGTTCGGTATTTGGGTTCACACTGCGCGGCGGCATCGCGCACGCCCGCACTCTCATCGACGCGCTGGAGATCTTCAGTCGGATGTCACACATGGGAGATGTGCGGTCGCTGGTTCTGCACCCGGGAACGACCTCGCACGCGCATCTCACGCCCGAGGAGCGGCTCGCTTTGGGAATCGGTCCCGGACTCGTTCGGCTCTCAGTTGGGCTCGAAGACGAACCCGACCTCATCGCCGACCTCGCGCAGGCGTTCGCGGCGGTGCGGGCCGCGCACAGCGCTCCTGCAGCTCAGTCGCGCTCGTCGCCCGACGTCGACAACAGCTCGATTGGTGCAGGCGCAATCTGGGAGTCTGCTCCCCAGCTGGCGAGCAGTTTCAGCCGGTCTGCGCTGATGGAACCCGGCTCCGCCGTATAAACCATCATCACCAGGCCCGGGTCTGCGGTGATTGCTAGTTCTTCATAGGCGAGTATCAACTCGCCAACCACCGGGTGATTGAACCGCTTCGTTCCCGTTCCATGGGTGCGAACGTCGTGCGCTCCCCACAGTGTTCGAAAGATGTCGCTACGGGTGGAAAGCTCACCAACGATGTCGTGCATTGCTTTGTTGCCGGGATCCCGTCCCGCCCGCGCGCGCATGATCGCGACACACATCTCGGCGAAAACATCCCAGTCGGGGTAGAAATCGCGCGACGCTGGGTCAAGAAACTGGAAACGGGCAAGGTTCGGTATCCGGCCTCCGTCTCCGATCACCGGCGCGTAGAAGGCACGACCGAGCTCGTTGGTGGCCAGTACGTCCTGGTGCTGGTTGCAGACGACCGCGATGCCCCCGGTGATTGTCGAGAGCATCCATTGCAGGCTCGGCCGATGGGCAGCAGTTTTACTTGTGCGTCGGCGCGGACGCCCAGAGAGAGGGACGCCATCAGCCGCACGGGCAAGGTCAAAGAGGTGGGAGCGCTCGGTGTCATCGAGCTGCAGGGCTCGCGCAATCGCGTCGAGCACGGAGGAGGATGCTCCGGCAATCGATCCGCGCTCGAGCTTCGCGTAGTACTCCACACTCACCCCGGCAAGAGTTGCTGCTTCGCTGCGACGCAGCCCTGGAACACGCCTGTTGTCGCCCGCGGGGAGCCCGACCATCTCTGGTGTGACCTTCGCGCGGCGCGACATGAGGAATTCGCGCACCTCAGTGTGATTGTCCATACCTCCGACGTTACGGGTCGATGGGGCGGAAAGGGATGCTCTCCGGGTACACCCTTTGACAGAGACTCCCCCGTGTCGCGCCCTCCCTCTTGACTGAAGTAACGATTCAGCAAAACGAAGGAGCGCACTGTGCGTGGAGTAATGATGTACGGCCCCGGCGATGTTCGAGTCGAAGAGCGGGATGAGCCCAAGATCGTCGATTCGACCGACGCCATCATCCGCCTCTCCGCAACCTGCATCTGCGGATCTGACATGTGGCCCTACCGCGGCGCCGAGCCGCTTTTTGTCACCCCTCAGCCGATGGGTCACGAATACGTCGGTGTGGTCGAGCAGGTTGGCGCCGATGTGCACAACGTCACAGTGGGCGACTTTGTGGTGGGCTCCTTCGTCGCCTCCGACAACACCTGTGAGATCTGCCTCGCGGGATACCAGTCCCGCTGCATCCACAACGTGATGATGGGAGCGATCGGCACCCAGGCGGAACGTGCTCGCATCCCCCTGGCGGACGGCACACTCGTCGCCACGCCCGGGCATCCCGAACCCGATTTGATCCCGTCGCTGATGGCGGCCTCCGACGTTCTCGGCACCGGCTGGTATGGCGCCGTCGCCGCCGAGGCCGGGCCGGGAAAAACGATCGCGATCGTCGGGGACGGTGCAGTCGGCCTGTCGGCAGTTCTCGCGGCCAAGCATCTCGGAGCCGAGCGGATCATCATGTTCAGCCGCCATCCTGAACGCCAGGCCCTGGCTCGCGCTTTTGGCGCGACGGATATCGTCGAGGAAAGAGGCGACGAGGCCGCAGCGAAGATCACGCAGCTCACCGGCGGGTATGGCGCGCACGGAACAGTCGAGGCCGTGGGCACGCAGGAATCCATGTGGCAGGCCATCAAATCGACCCGTCCCGGCGGATACGTCGGCTATGTAGGCGTCTCTCACGGTGTCGAGCTCGACGGACTTGACCTCTTTTTCACCAGCGTTCACCTCCACGGCGGACCCGCGCCGGTGCGCCAGTACCTGCCCGAGCTCATCGAATTGATCGTCAGCCGCACCATCGACCCGGGCAAAGTCTTCGACCTGACGCTTCCGATCGAAGAGGCCGCCGAGGGATACAAAGCGATGGACGAGCGGCGTGCCACCAAGGTGCTCCTGACTTTCTGACCCCTCGCACGATCACTGCACTCCACCGAAACGAGCCAATGAGTACTGTCACGCCTGAACGGACGCCGGTCACCAGCGGCGATCCACAACGAATGCCGGTGGGCACGCTCAGCGCCCTAGCGGTGATCGGTTTTGTGCTGGTCGCTATGGAGACCATGCCTGCCGGTCTTCTGCCGGTGATCGCGGCGGGGATGTCCACCAGCGAGGGGACCGTTGGTCTCTTTGTGAGCGCGTATGCGCTCGGCACGGTGATCGTCACCATCCCCGCGATCAGCCTCACGCGAGGGATGCGCCGCAAACCGCTCCTGCTGGCGGGCGTGCTTGGCCTGGTGCTGGCCAACACTGTCACTGCCCTCTCGAACGACGTCACCCTGTCGTTGGTGTCGCGGTTTGTCGCAGGAGCGTTCTCGGGGATCATTTGGGGGATGCTCGCCGCGTACGGGCGCCGGATCAGCCCACCCCGGCGGGCGGGCCTCGCGCTGTCGATCGTCTCCACCGGGGCGCCGGTGGGCTTCGCTCTTGGCACTCCCCTTGGTTCGTGGCTCGGGACAACGTTCGACTGGCGGTGGGCATTTGTTGGCCTCACCATCGTCGCAGTCATCGCCGGGGTTGTGATCGCGCTAGTTGCCCCCGACGCCAACGGGCAGGCCGGAAAGTCCCGTCTGCCCGTTGTGCGGGTCTTACGAATTCCCGGCATCGTGGCGATTCTGGCTGTGATCTTCACGTGGATGCTTGCCCACAACACGATCTACACGTACATCTCGCCCTACTTGCGGGCGACGACCAGCGCCATCACGGTCGACGTGCAGCTCTTTATTTTCGGGGTTGCCTCAATAGCCGGGATCGCGCTGACCGGGTTATTGCTCGATCGGTGGCCGCGTGCTCTGCTGCACGGCAGTGTGGTGCTCTTTGTTGCTGCGGCCGTCGCGCTGCTCGCCGGGCATACGTCCCCAACACTGATCATCGTCGCCACCGTGCTCTGGGGCATCACGTTCGGAGGGGCGTCTGCTCAGCTTCAGGCCGCGCTCACAACAACGGGCGGGGATGACTCGGACGTGGCAAACTCGTTTCTCCCGGTCGCTTTCAACGTCGCGATTTTCGTCGCGGGTCTGCTTGGCGCAGCACTGCTGACGCGTTTCGACGGCCTCGTTCTGCCGGTGGTGATGATCAGTTTCGGCGTCCTCGCGCTCCTGCTCACGATCATCGGGCGCCGTAACGCATTCCGCGCCCGACTCTAGGCGGCAGCCAGCCCCGGCACCTCCTCGAGCGAGAAGTACACCGGCAGTCCGCGTTCGCGGGCGATGGCGACGTCTTGGTCGGCACCCTTTGACTCCCCCGGAAGTCGCAGCACAGCATCCGCCCGCACCAGCAACCGCTCGGCCGTCGGATACATAATCTGCGAGGCGATCGGATCGGCCACACTCGTGCCACCCGCGCCACGAAGAACCGGCAGAGCGACCCACTCGCCGATCATCGGGAGGTGCCCGGCCTCGAAGAGGGGCCAGGCGGCCTTCTCGAGTTCGGCGAGGTTTGCAGCGAGCAGTTCGGGGTCGTCCCCGGTTCCGGAACGGTAGGGGCCAGCGATAAGAATCAGTAATTGTTTCGACATGCCTGCACCATAACGTGCAAGAATGGGGAAAAACAAGGAGGAACACGGATGCTTGCCGCTGAGCGACACGAGGTGCTACTGGACCGCCTGACCCGCGATGGCAAACTCGTCGCCCGCGAAATTGCCGTCGAACTCGGTACTTCGGAAGACACCATCCGTCGAGACCTGCGTGACCTCGCCGCTGCCGGACTCTGCCAGCGCGTCTACGGCGGCGCCCTCCCCGTCTCCCCCGCCATCGGCAACTACGCGACGCGTCAAAGTATCAACACGGATGGCAAGCGTCGGGTGGCTCGCGCCGCGGCGTCCCTCATCACCCCCGGCTCCACCGTCATTCTCGATGGCGGCACCTCCACCCTTGCGGTCGTCGCCGAACTGCCCGCCCAGCTGCACGCGACGGTCGTCACGCACAGCCCCACCATCGCCTCCGCGTTGATCGACCACGCACACGTCGAGGTCTATCTGATCGGCGGACGACTCTTCAAACACTCGGCCGTCGCCTGCGGGGCCGCCGCCGTCGAAGCCGCGCAGCTGGTCAACGCCGACCTGTTCTTGCTCGGCGTGACCGGCGTCCACGCGCAGACCGGGCTCACCACCGATGACTCGGACGAAGCCGCCATGAAACGCGCCCTCGCCAGCCGCGCGGCCGACACCTACGTGCTCGCGAGTTCAGAGAAGATCGGGGCGGCGTCCCGGTTCACCGTGCTGCCGTTGGCAAAAATTGCAGGCATTGTGACGGATGCTCCGGCCGACAGCCCCGCGATGCGCGAGATTGCTGCGCTAGGTCACTCCGTTATTCCTGCTTGAACTGGCGCTCGTGAGGCCCCGGTCACGCGCGCTTCCTGTTTCGGCGGTCCTCTCGGATAACGCTGACAATGCTGGTCGCCGTCGCAATCCACAGCAGGAATTGCAGGGTGGCGGTGATCCATGTGCCGGGGGTCATGTCGTGGTTGTTGCCCAGAGAGACAGTCGGAGTGCCAGCGTCGGCGTCGAGGTAGAGCACCCAGTCGGTTGCGGCGTGGATGACTATCCCCACCCAGAGGCGGCCGGTGACTCGACGCACCCAGTAGTAGGCGACACCGACGCCGGCGAGGGCAGTGAACTGGATGGCAATGAACGCGACCGGCACTCCTTCGATCACGCTTCCCGGGATGTGCGCAGCCCCAAAAACCGCACTAGTTGTGAGCAGGGTCGCGAATTCCCCGTGTCGCGCGCGGACGGCGGTGAGAAGGATGCCGCGGACAACAAGTTCCTCCCCGAATCCGACCATCAGTGTTCCCAACGCGATGAGGGCGATGAACCCGGCCGATCGCGCGGCCCAGGGAATCTCGCCGAGCTGGCTGATCGGCAGTAAGGCCACTAAAATGGGGATGGCGACCAACCACCATCGGCGCGGAGTCAGCGTGGGTGTGGGCTTCTCCCTCCAGACGTCTGAGCCCCATCCCGACCAGCGGAGAAAGAGGAGAAGGAAAACGATGGCAAGTGGCAACGGGATGAGATGGCCGAGCGCAAATTCTGCGGCCACCTGGTTCTCGTCAACGAGCCCGCCGAACAGATTTCCCAGGCCCGCGGCAAACACTATGTAAACGACAACGACTGCAAGGGCGACCCAGATGCTTCGTGGGCGACGACCGACTTCGAGGGTGGTCACAGCGCTCCTGACGTGAGAGGTTAGGCCGGGCGGGTGGAGGCCCGTCCGCGGATGAAGATCACAGCGACCACGGCCGCCAGCACAAACACGTAGTTGAAGGGCGCCGCGATGTCGAGGATCGGGCTGTGTGCTGCACCGTTGCTTGCGTCAATCCCGCCGGAAGCCAGAAACGTGGTCGGGTCGGTGAGCGCGTGGACCACCATGGCCCAGACGATGTTGCCGGTAACCCGCATAACCAGGTACATCATCATCCCGAACCCGAACGTGAACACCACCGTGACGAGCACAACAACAAGCGGTTGCCCGGAAAGTAGGTTGAGCAGATGCGAGAGGGCGAAAAAGAGCGACGACAGCACGGCGACTGTCCACTCGCGGTGACCGCCGTCGCGAAGGATTTGCACAACGATGCCGCGATAAAGAAGTTCTTCGGTGAAGCCGATGAACAGACCCACAAACAGTGAGGTCGCCACAACACCCGCACCGTACCCGGCGTAGTCGATGCCCGCGAAACGCAGCACAATCGGCAGGCTCACCAAAACAACCGCGATCCACATCCACCATCGGCCCGATACAGGCTGCCCGGAAAATATGGAGCGAAGCCATCCGATGGACGCCACAAAACACAGGAGCAGAGCGGCGCCGACGACGATCGGGGAGCCGATCCCGAAGAACACACTCGCGGGATTCGCGAAGATGTTGTCCGTGTCGACGAGGTCGCCGAACGCGGCACCCAGGCCCGCCCCGGCTAGCCGATATAGGGCGAGGTACACAACCACCGCAAGCGCGGCCTTCCACCATCGGCCTTCTCGCCAGAATGTCTGCCACGGGTTTGCCCGCGCCTCCGTCATCGGCTCCCCCTCAGCATCGGTCCAGCTCACGATCAGATCGGTTTGGCTCCGGGAAAAGCCGCCCGCCGCGTCGCGATCCAGTAAGAAAGTGAGGCGTGCGCCGGGATATGCACAGCACTTTATTCTGCGAAGGGAGAATAAATCAATCACCAGATTGTGGCGGCAGAATCGGCGCGCTGGTCCCAGCTGCTGTTTCAGAGTCGTTTCGACTGAGCGAGGCGTTCGTCCGCGCTCTTCAGGAGCTACCGCAGGATGAACGTGTACATCACAACAACGAACCCGATGAAGGTCAGGATCGCCGCCGTCGGCACACCACGACTTAGTCGGCGCCCCTGGGGAGCGACCTCATCCGTTGGTAAGCGTATGGCGGGTGCAACCGAAGGTGAGGCAGACGACGGCTCGTCGACCGCCGTCGAAGCGGAGGCACGATCGTCGCGGTAACGGTCAGTTTGCGTCAGTGTTTTCGCCCCGACGGTTTCGATGACGCCGAAGAGGGGTTCAAGTGCGCCCGGCTCGTCGAGGGCAAACGGCTGCATGGAGTAAACGAACATCCAATCGTCGACGATCTCGACGTCCAGGGCCGAGGCGTTATCAATAAGGAGCGCCATCAGATCCGGGGTAAACACGTAGAGAGCATCACGCTCATACTCACGCGGGCAATACAACGTGAAGTACGTGTTGAAATCGCCTTCGAGCGAGAGTATTTGGTCGCGCCCAAAGGCGCGAGGCAGATTGGATGTCCCGAACAAACCGTTATTGCCAACGGCGTCGAGAACCATGTGGGGAAGCTTTCGTTCGAGTCGCATGGCAACGTATCCGCGAACGTGAGTCCTTTGGTTCTTCCCGCTGCCGGTGCGGTAACGATAGTTGCCAATGTCGAAGCCTGGTGCTTCGGTGTGCGAGAACACGCCGGTGAACTGTCGGCCGCCACCGATCGAAAAAAGAAGCCCGGGGTAGCTCGTGCCGTTGCCGTTGCCGTTGGCCGAATAGACCAGACCGTTCGCGGTCGCAAAACGAGTCAGTCGGATAAAACGCGTCCACGCGCGTTTTTCAATAACCCGTCCGAGCAGCACTGCTCCGACAACAACCCCGACGATGATGACGCCCACCACAACCCACGAAACGGGAGAGCGGCCGGTGTCCGCACCGATATCAGGGACTGCGGGGAAGTCGAATCGAAAGAGGATACCGACAACAACAAAAATCACGATGAGGATCGTCGCCCACACACCCTTGGCGAGAGTGGGCCCACCGCGTCCTGCGAGCTCCCGCTTCGACTGAGCGACGTCGGAGGTGGTCACTGCAGAGGTGAGTGCGCTGTAGTCGCGGGGCTGCATCATCCGGTCAGTATGGCAGCCGACTGTGATGTCCGGACGAGGATGCGACATGGTCTCGGTCGTGGTGTCGTCAACGAGCAGGGATTCTTTATGGAGGTCGCCACCACACCCATTGACGACTCACAACGCGCTGGATAGACCAGACTCCATGACCACCGAATTTGTCTATGTCACCTATATCCAGGCCAGTCCCGTACAGGTGTGGGATGCCCTTACCAACGCGGAATTGACCGCGCAGTTCTGGGGACACAGCAACGTCAGCGACTGGGCCGAAAACTCGGAATGGAGACACGTTCGCACCGACGGAAGCGACATAGCCGACGTCACGGGCCGCGTTGTCGCCTCTGACCGCCCAGAGCTGTTGGCCATCACGTTCGGCGAACCGGAGGAGGCAGACGGCCCACCGCCCACCGCGACGTTTACGATCGAGCAGTTCCACGACATCGTCAAACTCACAATCACGCACAACCATCTCCCCGACGTCGAATATGAGATCGCGGCCCTCGGCTGGTCGAGCGTTGCGTCCAATCTCAAAACTCTCCTCGAGACCGGGCACGTGCTGCCGCAAGCGCCCTGGGAGATGCACGCGGAGCTACGCCCCGACGCTCAGTAGCAAACAGTGGCGAAAACACCGGTGGCGGCTCCGTCGCCGCTACGCCACACCCACCGTCTCCTGCACCATTCCCCCAATGCGGCGGAATAGGCTGAACGACAGTTCGACAATCGCGGCACTGCGCACGGCACCATCGTGGCGAGAGGCCGCGAAACGGCCCGACCAGGCCAATGAGGGGATTCTGTGGACCACGCTGTACTTCATTCGACCGTGGGCGAGACCCTGTCGCTGCTGGCAGACGGGCTCGAGCCCTTCGTCACGCGGGTCTTCGACGCGGCACTTCCCGACGGCGAGACCTGGACGTCCGCGCTGCAGCACCAAGACGAACTGACGAACCAGGCCAGCGGCACCTACGAGTCGCACGACCTCACCCTTCTGTTGAGAGTGCTCACCGAACGTCTCGGCGGCCTCGGCTTCCCCTTCGATCGCGACCTGCCCCGTCAGGGCCAGCTCTACGCGACCGAACTGCGCGCCACCCAGAGCGACTGGGCTGAGAACACCTCGTTCACCCCGCAGACCGCCTACCGCGCCGCCGACTCCGCATCACTGCTGCTGCGATTGGTCGGGGCCACCGCCGAGGCCGATCAGGTCGATGCCCTGAAACTCCCCCTCCTGCCTTCGCGAGTTGACACCGTTGCGATGGAATCAGATGCTCCGCAGGTGGATGCCGAGCGGGTGGATGCCACGCCGGCAGAACCCGCCCGCTCCACACCACCGTCAGCCACACTCACCATCAAGTCGGTACCGTTCCTCAGCTACGCCATGGCGCACTGCCGGGTGCCCATCATCGACGAAATCGTTATCGACAATCAGTCAACCGAACGACGAGGAGCCTCCCTCGAGATCAACGTTGTGAGCGCGCAGGGATCGCTCGGCGCCCCCAAGGTGCTTATGGTGGACCTCGGCGAAGGTGCGACGACGACCCTGCGAACGGTCAACCTCCTGCTCGACCCCGCCCTGATGCTCGACGTCGAAGAACAGCGCCCCGGCATCATCCGCGCGACGCTTCGCGATGCCCTCGGCGCCATCATCGGTGAGACGTCGGTCGACGTGCAGATCCTCGCCTACAACCACTGGATCGCCCAGCCCCTCAACCTCGGCCTCGAACTCCTCGCCGCACACGTGCAGCCGAATGCCTCTGCGATTGCAGTGCTGCTCGCCGAAGCATCCGACCTGCTCAACATCCGCACCTTCGACCCCTCACTCTCGGGGTACCAGACCGAGAGCCCGGAACGCGTCGACACCATGGTCGAAGCCATCTACGACGCCATGCGCGCCCGCGACATCCGCTACGCCGAGCCGCCCGCCAGCTGGGGATCCACCGGGCAGATGGTGCGCACCCCTGCCGAGGTACTCGACGGACGACTGGGCACCTCCCTCGATACCACGCTGACCTTCGCCGCAGCCCTTGAACAGGCCGGGATCAATTCCACGCTCTGGATGCTCGAGGGCCACATCTTCCTCGGGTATTGGCGCATCGACTCCGCACTCGAGTCCGTTGCGCACACCGACGTCAGCGAGATCGTCAACCGTGTCGACCTCGGCTCGATCGCACTGCTCGACACTGCAGGAGTCACGGGCGGATCCACTTCCGCGACCTTCGCGGCTTCCCGCCGCGTGCCCCACACCACGCACCTTGCGAACGGGCTCGACAAGTTTCTCGGTGTCACCGACATCCGCGAAGCACGCAACTCGCACATCTACCCGCTGCCGAGCCGTTCTGTCGACGACGAGGGGCACGTCACTGTCACGCAGTACCAGCCGGCGGGCGCAGTGATCGCCCCCTACTACGCCGCCCCCGGAGCGGCGCGCGAGAGCGAAGCCAGCCCGGTGCCAGAGCGTGTTGCCGTGTGGAAGAACTCGCTTCTCGACCTGAGCCTCCGCAACAAACTCATCAACTACACCGACCGCTCGGGCTTCCGGCTCGAGGTTCCCGTTCCCGCCGTGTCGCGCATGGAGGATGCCGTCAATGCCGGCACTCCCCTGAATCTGCTCGGCTCCGACAATGTGCCCGCCATCGACGCGAGCCGCGGCATTCAGTACGGCCGCGACCTGTCGGAAGACGCCCGCGAGCTGCTCCTGGCGGACAAAAAGTCCGTCTACATCGACATCACCTCCGCCTCCTACACGGCGAAGCTTCGGTACCTCGCGAACAAGGCGAAAACGATTGTCGAAGAGACCGGCGCCAACAACCTATACCTGGCGTTCGGGATGCTCCACTGGAGCATCAACGATCGCGAACTGCGCTCGCCCCTCGTGCTGATCCCCGTAACGATCACCACAGCGAACCGCGGCACCAGCTTCCGGATCACCATCGATGAATCCGGCGAGTCCACCCCCAACTACTGCCTGCTCGAAAAGCTCCGGGTGAGCTTTGGCCTTCAGATTCCGGGCCTGTCCGCCCCTTCGGAGGATGCCTCGGGCATCGACCTCGCCGGCACGTTCCGCGCGGTGCGCGAAGCCGTCGACACCGCCGGGCTCCCCTTCCGCGTCGAAGAATCAGTCGACCTCTCGGTGTTGCAGTTCGCCAAGTTCCGACTGTGGAAAGACCTCGACGAGAACTGGGAAACGCTGACACAGAACAGCCTCGTCTCCCACCTCGTCCACACCCCGCTCGACGCCTACACTGACCCGATCGCCGCCTCCGCCGAGGTCGACCTCGACGCGCTCGGTGGAACGGTGCCCGTTCCGGCGGACTCCTCCCAGCTCGAGGCCGTGGCCGAAGCAGTGCAGGGCCGCACGTTTGTGCTCGAGGGCCCTCCCGGCACAGGCAAGTCGCAGACGATCACCAACCTGCTGGCCCGCTCCCTCGCCGATGGCAAACGAGTGCTTTTTGTCGCCGAGAAACGCGCCGCCCTCGACGTCGTAAAGAAGCGCCTGGAGAGTGTCGGACTCGGCGCCTTTTCGCTCGACCTCCACGACAAGGGCGCTCGCCCGAACGCCGTGCGCGCCCAGATCAAGTCCGCGCTCGACCTGCACCTCGAGTCCGACAGCGTCTCCCTGGAGATGAACGAGGAGACCGCACGAGCCAGCCGCAGCAGCCTCGCCCGCTACGCCACGCGCCTGCACGCGACCAACGCCGCCGGACTCTCGCTCTACAGCGCAAGGGCCCAGGAGATGGCCGCCGACCCGAACGTCACCGCCCTGCCAATCCCCTCCGCGCTCGTTGCCGACGGCTCCCCCGAGATCTTCGCCGCCCTACGCAGCACCTTCCGGGGCCTGGCCGAGGTCTCCGATCTAGCGCGCCCGGGACCGCAGCACCCGTGGGCCTTCCTCGACGAGAAGCCCGGCACCACACTCGATACCGCGAGCATCGTCGACGCGGCCCGCGAGTTCGATCGCGCCCTCGACGACGCCCAAACCGCCGGCTTCACGCTCGAGACCCTCAACCGTCTGACGACTCCGTCGATGGTTGAGCGGTGGGATGCCCTGGCAGGCGCCCCTCGCTATCCGCTAGCCCAACTCGACGACCTCTACAGTGATGCCTGGCAGAACTACCTCACGGCGTTCCGCGCCGACATCGCGACCCTCAAGGTCTCGACACCGGACTGGACGACCACCTTCGCACCCGCGGTGCTCGCCCGGGACATCCCGACGATCCACCAGGCCGCCCTGGCGGCGGACGACTCCGGGTTCTTCGGACGCAAAAAGAAGCGTCGCGCGGTGCTGGCCTCGCTGGCCGCCGACCTCCTTGTCGACGCGACCACGGTTCCGCTCAAAGAACTCTCCACCCTCACGGCATCCCTCGCCGCCTCGCATGCTGCCGCGGCGCAACTGCGCACGAGCGCGGGCAAACTGCCGATGCCACTCGTGACGGAATCATGGAACCCGTTCGTTGCCGAGCAGGCCGACACCCTCGACCGCGCACTGAGCTGGCTGACGTGGCTTGGCCGCACGCTGCACACGCTCGACAGCACAGTTGATGGCGGCGACCACACCGCCGACCTCCGTGCGTACTACTCCTCCACTCCGGTCGGTGCCCAGCAGGCGGAACTGCACCGCCTCGCCGAAACGTGGGCAAGGCTCGACACCGTCACCGCCGTCGACCCGCACCTCATTGAACGCTGGGCCGCCGACACCGGCTGGATCGCCCAGTGGTGCGCCACCCGCACCGCGCGCAAACTCGACGCCGCACAGCCCGTGACGCTCGAACGCTGGCTGGCCCTTGTGCGCCATGTCGAGCCACTGCGCACCGCCGGACTCGTCGCCGCTCGGGAATCCATCCTCCGCGGACAGGTGCAGGCCGACGAAGCCGCCCTCGCCTTCGACAAGGGAGTCGCTCGTGCCTCGATCGCCGAGCGCGCCGACGCCAACGCGCTGACCGAGTTCGACGCCCTCGCGCACAACCGCACCATCAACCGGTTCACCACCAGCACCAAAGAGGTGCGCGCAGAACTCCCCCGCGCCATTCCCGTCGACGTGCTCAAGCTCCGCAGCTTCAGCACCAATCTCGGTGCCGGCATGCTGGGAGGCCTCCAGCGCCAGCTCGACCGCCAGCGCGGCGGAATGAGTGTGCGCACGCTGTTCGAAAACTATGGCGAGCTGATCACCAAAATCATGCCGTGCACCCTGATGAGTCCCGAGTCGGTGGCGCGATTCTTCCCGGCCAACGCCGACCTGTTCGACATCGTCGTTTTCGACGAGGCTTCCCAGATTCGGGTGGCGGATGCCGTGGGTGCCATGGGTCGCGCCCGCTCTGTCGTTGTGGTCGGCGACAGCAAGCAGATGCCTCCGACGAGCTTCGCCGAGGTGGGCACCAGCATCGACGAAGACATCGAGATCTCCGCCGAAACCGTCGTGGACGAAGAGTCGATCCTCTCGGAGTGTGTGCAGGCGCGCGTTCCGAGCAAATGGCTGTCGTGGCACTACCGCAGCCAGGACGAGTCGCTCATCGCCTTCAGCAACTACCACTACTACGACAACCGGCTCTCGTCGTTCCCGGCGCCGGTGGCCGCAGCGCAGACCAGCGACGACGGCCACGGTGTCTCGATGGTGCTCATCGACGGACACTTCAACCGCTCGGGCAAGGGCAAAACCCTCCGCATCAACCAGGTGGAAGCCGACGCCATCGTCGCCGACATCCAGAACAGGTTCGCCGCCTCCCCTGACGATTCGCCATCCGTGGGTGTCATCACCTTCAACGCCCAGCAGCGCGACCTCATCGAAAACATGCTCCGCGACAGCGACGACGAACGCATCGCCCTGGCCCTCGACGAGACCGACGGCCTGTTCGTCAAAAACCTCGAGAACGTACAGGGTGACGAGCGCGACACCATCCTCTTCTCCATCGCTTTCAGCGCCAACGCCAAGGGAGTGGTGCCTCTCAACTTCGGACCGCTCTCCCGCGCCGGCGGCGAGCGTCGCCTCAACGTCGCCATCACCCGTGCCCGCCGCCAGGTCGTGCTTTTCGCAAGCTTTGAACCTGGCGCCCTCCGCGCTCAAGACACGAGCTCGGTGGGCATCAAGCACCTCAAGGCCTATCTCGAGATGGCGGCCAGCGGCGGCGCGCAGACCACCGACGCCCTCCCGCGCCAGTCGATCATCGACCGTCACCGCGAAGATGTCGCGACAGAACTGCGTGCCCTCGGTTTCGCTGTGCACACCGACGTGGGGCTCTCTGACTTCCGTGTTGATCTGACGGTGGCCTCAGCGGATGCTCCGCAGCAGCCTCTCGTTGCTGTGCTCCTCGACGGTCCCAACTGGCGGGCCCGTCGCACGGTCTCGGACCGCGATGGGCTTCCCGTCGAGGTACTCGAAGGGCTGATGCGCTGGCCCGGTGTCGAGCGAGTCTGGCTGCCCGAGTGGCTGCAGGACCGCGATGCTACCGTTGAGCGCCTGCGTGCAGCGGTCGACACTGCGGCAGCGCGCTTCGAGCGCGACAACGCGGCGTAGCGCGCACGCATTCTAGTTACGGGTCCTCTCCGTCCCTGCGGTAGCCCCTTTTTGGGGCGTCGGACCGTAAGCCTTGCGCTTCCTGTGAAAACACCGATACGGTGATGCCAACGCCATCTGACGAAAGGAGCCTCGCGTGTTTATCAAAGTAAAGAATGCCAATGCATTCCGTACCGCCGCCGGCTTCGTCGGCGTCCTCACCGCCTAACCGGTCTTTTGATTACCCACCGGTCAAGTCGGTGGTGACGCTGTCGAAGCTCGACCGCAGGGCATCCCGAGACCGCTGTCTTCGTCTGCCCTGACGGTCCACCACCCCTCGTGTGATGCGCCGTTGTGCGTCACTCTCCGTCGCAGCTTTCGCTACGACCTCGCTTTATTCGGCGACCCCGGATGCGCTTCTCAGCGCCCGGACTCGCGGCCGCGCGTCACCACACGCGCAGCCGTCGCCACACCAAACAAGGACACAATCCATCATGAGTACCCACTCGGTGACCGAAACCGTTCACCAGGACCACCCACCCCAACCCAGCCATTCGACGGAAACGGAAAGCGGACAAACAAGTGCGCTGCACCGCATCCGTCCTCTCAGTGCGCTGGACCGCGCAGCACTGCACCTCGGTGTTGCACTGATCCGCTGGGGCCGTCGCCCCGTCACACGCACGCGACGCGAGCGACCGACTCTGAGTCACGAAGCGTATGAGGCACAGCGGCAGGCGGAAGCGCTGCGTGACGAATACCGCACCATGTCGATGACGCAGTACCGATGAGTGCCGCATCATGACCGCCGCGAAACACACGGGGTCCGTACCGAACTTCCGCTTCGGTGCGGGCCCCGTCCCGGGCTCACGCGGGGATACCTCGCGTCACTCCAGGCGACCCGTGGAGGCGGAACCGCCCAGCTAGGCTGGCGCGGTGAACACCATCGATCCGGCCAGCCGACGCCTTCTCGACGCTCGTCTGATCTACTACGTCCTATTCGGCGTCGCCTCCGCGGCCGTTGGCCTGCTCCCCTGGCTCATCACCGGGCTCACGCTCCCCCTGCAAAACCTCTGGAACGTCGACACCCTCCCCGCCGACATGCCCCGCACCCTCCTGCCGTTCAGCCAGTACGCCCTCACCCTCATCGTGGGGTTGATCGTGGTGGGCTCGGCGATCGCCGGCGGCATTGCGCGCGGCAAGCGAGAAACCCAGCCACGCCTGGCGCTGGTTGCCCTCATCGTCGGTGTCCTCGCGGTGCAGATCGCAGCCACCATCCAAACCGCCACCGTCGTCTCGGAGGGCGTCGGCCAGTCCAGCGCATCCCAGCTCTATCTCGCGCTTCTCGTCGCCGTCACCATCGTCGCCATGGTTGTGGGCCTCCTCGTCCTGACGCTCATCGCCCGATCCCGCGTTCCCGGCGCCGCCATTGCCGTGAGCCTCGCCGCGGTAGCCCTTGGACCATGGCTCGCCGGCCTCGCACTCCCCCTCAACAGCCTCGGAACCGACGCGAACTTCACCGCGCTCAGCATCGTGCGCTGGATCCCCGCCGTTGTTGTCGGTCTCGCCATGGCCTGGAGCGGTTTCAACTCCCTCGGCCGCGCCGTCGCCTCCTTCACCTCACTCCTCGCGCTCTGGATCGGCCCAAGCCTCTTCACCGCCATCAGCGCCGCCGCCGGCACTCGTGTGCTCGCCTCGCGCCCCGCCGAAATGGCCGAGTACGGCGCCCAGGTCTTCCAGAGTGTGTTGCGCACCTCCGAGTCGCTCAGCCCCCTCGTCCTCGCACTCGTGGTGATGGCTGTCGCCCTGGGGATCGGGTGGATGCTCCGCCGGCGAAACCCCTCCCCTCGTGACGATGTGTCATCATCGTTCGTATGAGTACCCCACCTGAGGTCCCTGGCAGCGCAGCATTTCTCCCGTGCGACAACTCCAAAAAACCCAACGGGATCGGCCTGGCCGCGCTCATCATTGGTGGGGTGGCGTTCGCGGGATCCTTTATCCCGGTGGTGAACTATTTCTCCGGACTCCTCGCCGTGGTTGGCCTGGTTCTCGGAATCGTCGCCTGGACGCTCAAGGGACGACGCAAGCCATTCGCCGTGCTCGGAACGATCGTCTCGCTGCTGGCGCTCGCACTGTCCATCACCCTTGCCACCTTCTATACGGCAGGTTTCGTGAACGGAATTGGCGGACTCCTCAGCGACGGAGACGGCCCCCCTCGCGAGGTGTCACTCGTTTATGCAGTAACCGGCGAAGCCGGCACAACAGCCTCCATCACCCACGCGACGTTCACCGAAGGTTCCCCGACAGAGGAGCAGCTCCCGAACGCGACGCTCCCGTTTTATGAGGAGATGACGGTCACGGTGGGCGGCGAACAGTCGTTCAGCAGCTTCACCGTCACGGCGGTTGCCGACGGAGCATCTTTGACGTGCACGATCACGCTGGATGGTGAAGTGATCGAGGAGCAGACCTCGTTTAATACCTGCAGCGCGAGCCACTTGCTCGACGAGCGCGAGTAACCACCGCGTCATCCGGGCGGATGCTCGCGCACCGGCTGCAGTCGGAACAACCGCACTGTCCGGCCCGAGTCCTTCTCGTAGCCCCGATACCCTGGCCACTGCCGCTCGATTCTGCGCCACACAGCATCCCGATCGGCATCATCGATCAGCGACGCTCGCACCAACAGACGTCTCCCACGCACCGTTATTGCGGCGTCGGGATGCTCGAGAAGGTTGTACGTCCAGGCAGGGTGATGTTCGCGGGCGAAACTGGTGCCGGCAACGATGGCACGGCCATAACCGTCGGGGGTGTACATCAGGATGGAGTCGCGTGGTGCTCCCGAGCGCGCTCCCGTTGAGTGCAGCACAAGGGAGGGAACCAGCAGCGCACTGATCTGCACCCGCCCGCCGGTCAGCCGGTAGAGCAGAGCCTCAATGTGGGGAAGCACTCTCGGACCGACCCGACGGAACACCCGTGTGTGCGTGAGCGGCGCAATCGTGTGCCGCACCGCACGGAGAACAGCCGGGCCGAGCCAGAGACTACGGTGCCGCTGACGCGTCGAGGGGTCAGAGCCTGCGGATGAATCAGACATCACACTCCACCTGACATCACACGGCGCCAGAAATCAACTACCGGCGGCGGCGCGCGGCGTCGAGCCAATAGTTGGAGAAGCCGGCGTCCTCCGGGTTGATGTTGGTGCCCGGCGGAACAATCTCGTCGATGCGGTCAAGCGTCGCGTCATCGAGCTCGAGCGTCGAGGCCCCGAGCTGGGACTCCAGCTGTTCCATCGTGCGCGGCCCGATGATCGCACTCGTGACTCCGGGGTGGCGCAGCACAAACGCGAGGGCGAGGTGCGGCAGCGGGACCCCGAGGTCGTCCGCCAGGGATCCCAACTGGTCTGCGGCATCGAACTTCGCCTTGATCGCGGGGATCTCAAGGTCGTAGCGGCCCGGGTCGCGGTCACTGCGGTGGGTAGTCGGCAGCTCTTTACCAGCCCGGAACTTGCCACTGAGCCATCCACCCGCCAACGGACTCCAGACGAGTGTGCCCATCCCGTGCCGAAGGGTCGTCGGCAGCAGGTCGGCCTCGATGCCGCGGGCGAGCATGGAGTACGGCGGCTGCTCGGTGACAAAGCGGGCGGTGCGACGATCGCGGGCTGCCCACTGCGCTTCGACCACCTGGGACGGCTGGAACGTCGACGACCCGATATAGCGAACCTTGCCCTGCGTCACCAGGTCGTCGAGTGCGCCAAGAGTCTCTTCGATGTCGGTGTGCTCGTCGGGGCGGTGCATTTGGTAGAGGTCGATGTAGTCGGTGCGCAGGCGGTGCAGCGAGTCTTCGACGGCCTTGATGATCCAGCGGCGGGATCCACCGCGATAGTTCGGCTTCTTTTTCATGCCATTGAAGAACTTGGTCGCGAGAACGATGTCGTCGCGCTTGCCCGACTGGGCAATGGCGCGGCCCACAATTTCCTCTGACTCCCCAAAGGCGTAGATGTCGGCCGTGTCGATGAAGTTGATTCCGGCGTCGATGGCGCGGTGGATGATCCGGATCGAGTCATCGTGGTCTTTGTTACCCCAGTCCCCGAACATCATGGTGCCGAGGGCAAGTCGTGAGACTTCAACTCCCGTGCGTCCGAGGTGGGTGGTGGGCTGAGTGGATGACGACTCTGACATGATTCCAGCCTATGCGTCGCGATCTTCACTGTGGGCTACGACGACCCGAGGAAACCGCATGATTGCGCGGGGCCTGGCCCGGGGCATCCGCTTCAGCGCATCCGGCTGCGGAACGCGCGCACCTTCACCCGGTTCTGGCAGCGTGTGGTGCAGAACCGACGGGACTGGTTGCGGGTGTCGTCCAGAAACACCCGGTCGCACCGCGAGGCCTCACACACCCCGATGTACTCCCAGGCGCCGGACGAGACAAAGGATCCAAGGGAGGCGGCGATACCCGTGGTCCAGCCTGCCGGGGCCGGCAGGGAGTGGTCCTGGTAGTGCAGCGAAAACGGCTCTTCGGCGGAGAGGTGCGGGGCGAAAGCGTGTTTGGACATCATCGAGTTGATGAGGGGCACGGCATCGCCCAGGCGTCCCTCCCCCAGAGCGAGCAGCACCTGGTGCAGGTCGCCAACGAGGGTGAGGATCTCGTGTCGCTCGGTCGGGAGAAACACTGCGGGCTGATCGTGGAACGCGGCAAACGTGGTGTTGGCCACACTCGCCAAGTGCTCGCCGTCATTGTGCGGTTCGTACTGGTGTCCGCGCGCCGCGCCGGGGGCGAGCTCGTTCACCAATTCGATCGCTGTCGCGACAACACGGTCGCGGTGCGACGAGCCCGGACGGTTATTGGCGCGGGTCATGTGAGTCCTTCAGCTAAACGAGGGTGAGTTCCGGGAGCCGCCCCGGGCTGCAGGATCACCGCGAGCAACAGGGCGAGGCCACTGGCCACCAGTGCAGTCAGCATAACGACGTGGACGCCCGCCGCGATGCCTGACGCTGTGCTTGCACCCAGATTGAGCCCCACCACCGTGGACGCAAGCGTTGCGCCCATGTATCGAAAGGTCTGGAAGAGCCCGGTGGCCGCTCCCGTCGCTGCAGTGGGAATCCGCAGATACAACGAACTCTGCAACGTAAACGTACTGAGGTTGTTCGGGGCGGCGGTCACGATGGCGAGGATCGCGACCAGCAGCAACGACGTCGTCTGATCGACTCCGGTGAATCCGGCGGCGCCGCCGAGGGTGACGAGGGCCGTGCCCAGCAGTATCCATTGGCCCGCCCCGCGATAGACGAATTGCCCGAGGGTGACAGTCGCGACGACACCCACCACGGCGATCGGAAAGGTGATCGTGCCGCTCTGCAGCGGCGAGAGCCCCCGTCCGAGTTGCAGCCAGCTCGGCATCGCGATGATCACGGCGAAGAACGAGAAGTTGGCGAGCATGTACTGCACAAAGATCGCCAGGGTGGTGGCGTCCGCGAACAGCACGCGGGTGTCGAGGAATGGATGCTTCGCCCGCCTCTCCCGGACGATGAGCAGCACCGCACTGACGGCGACCACCCCCAGCCAGACGAAGGTGGCAGTGCCACCCACTCCAACGATGGCGAGTTGGATGGCGGCGATCACGGTACCGAGAAGGAGCGCACCCCACGCATCGACCCGGGTCCACATTCGAGGTCCACCCGCCACGCGAGCCTGCACGGTGTCGGCGGGGAGAACAACGGCCGCGACGATCGCACCGACCAAAGCGAACGGGATGCCAAACAGAAACGGACCGCGCCATCCCACCAGCTCCACCATCAACCCGCCGATAAGCGGCCCAACAACGCTGGCAAGGGAGTTGATCCAGGTAATTCTGCCAACCGCTCGCGAGGCCGCAGCGGGATCGTGTTCGAGGCTCCGCCGGATCGTGATGAGCCCTGCGGGAAAGGCGACAGACGAGCCGATGGCCTGCGCGAGCCGAAGCGCAATGAGCCATTCAACGGAGGGAACGAACTGGCTGCCGATGCAGGCGAGCACCACGATCAGGAGCCCGCCGATAAAGACACGACGGGCGCCGAGCTGGTCGGCAATACGACCCATGATGGGCTGGGCGACCGCGCCGCCCAGATAGTAGACGGTGATGAGCCACGTGGTGACCGCCGCACTCGCTGCGAAGTTCTCTCGAATCGCGGGGAGTGCGGCGGCCATCATCGCGCCGTCGAGGGGGTTGAGCACCGTACCGAGGATGACGGTGGCAATGAGCACTCGTGTTGATTTGGGCTTTGCCACGGTGGAGCTGTCTCTTTCGTTTGGTGCGGTTGACGGCGGGGTCCCGTCGGTTAGGCGGAGGCGAGCTCCGGGGCGGATGCTGCGGGGTGCACGGCACTGTCGGCGACAGGGATGCCCGCCCACAGTTCTGCCAGCTCGGTGCCGGTGACGATCGTGCCGAACTGGCGTGAGACCACGTCGATGGAGGCGTTATGGGCTGCCTGGCTGTACGACGCCGAGCAGTCCGGAACGAGGCTGACAAAGTACTCGTTGAAGAGTCCGTCGCGCAGGCTCGACTCCACACAGATCTCGGTGGCGACACCGGTGAACAGCACCGACCGCACCCCTAGGGTGCGCAGCAAGATGTTGAGGTTGGTGCCCACAAACGCGCTGTAGCGGTACTTGATCACAATGTGGTCGGTGGGTTCGGGCACAACGCCGTAGAACTCGCCGCCCCAGCTGCCCGTGCGGCAGGTGATGCCCGGGCGTTCGGTTCCGGGACCAGCGTCGATGCGTCCGAGCCACTCCTCGGTGTCGTTGGTTTCGTCGTGGATGGTCTGGATAAAGATCACCGGCGTTCCCGCAGCGCGGGCAGCATCGATCAGCGTCACCAGACGCGGAACCATGGCGACGGCCGCAGAGGTGTCGGCGCCGCGAATGCCGAGCGATCCGTCGGGCGAGCAGAAATCGTTCTGCACGTCGACAACCACGAGGGCGGTGTGGGCGGGGTCATAACGGAAGGGAAGTTCTGACATGGTGGCGCTCCTCAAATGTGTGGAGAAATGAACGGGGTGGGTGGATGCAGTGAGCGGCAGTTCCGCCAACAGCTACTCCATAAAGGAGCGGTCAAGCAGCGTCTCGACGGTGACCTTGCCGTCGTCGACGAGAAGACCTGCCTCACGAGAGACGTCGAGGTCGAGCTGGAGTCCCTCGTCGGAGATGTCGACACCGGTCCACAGCTCGTCGGCGTAGGCACGGTCGATGGTGGCGTCGATGACGTCGGCGTTCATGGTCGGGAACTCGGTGACCGCGAGTGCACGGGTGCCTTCTTCATCACCGAGCACAAACTCCATCCCCTTGGCCAGGGCCCGGTTGAACGCCCGTACGGTGTCCGGGTCCTCCTCGGTCACCTTTTTGTCGAGCACGATGGACGAGTAGGCAAAGTCGCCGAGCTCGGCCGGGATGTTCAGGATGGGTTCGGTCCAGACGCCCTCGGTGATGCCCTGGCCGAGGACCGGCTCGGTGGTCACGGCGATGTCCACCTTGTCGGCCTGGATGAGGGCCAGTTCGGATCCGCTCTGGTCGTTGTTGGTGATCTCGACGTCGGAGGGGTCGAGACCGAGCTCCTTCAGCAGGTACAGGCTGATGATCTCGGGAGATCCTCCGTGCCGGCCGATCGCAATGCGCTTGCCCTTGAGGGATGCGGCGAGATCGTCAGTGTCGATGTCGACGCCCTCTTTGGCCGTCCAGTAGATGTTCGCCTTGTTGACCACACCGGCGACGGTGACAAGCTCGGCACCCTTCGCGTTGGCGATGGCTCCCGACTCGGGCCCACCGATGAAGGCCCACGCGTCGCCGCTGAGCACGGCGGTGACATGCGCACCTCCGGTGAGGGTGGTGAGCTCGATGTTGAGCCCTTCATCTTCAAAATAGCCTTCCGCCATCGCGGCGTACAGCGGGAGGTAACCGACACCGTGAACAGGTTCGGCAATGATCAGGGTGGTGGGGTCAGCAGAGTCGCCCGATGCTGCGGCGGTCTCAGTGTCGGTGCCCGCGCATCCGGCGAGGGTCAGTGCGAGTGCGGTCAGGGCCGCCGTCGCGAGGAGGTGCTTTTTCACAGAGTTGTCCTTAAGAGAGGGGTGTCGGAAGGGATGGGTTACGCGCCGCGGATGGCGCGGAGCAAAAATCGCTCGAGGAAAAGCACCGCGATATAAAGAACGAAGGAGAGAACACCCAGGGTGAAAACACCGACCCAGATCAGGGAGATGTCGAAGCTGGCGGCGGCGAACTGGATCATCTTGCCGAGACCGTGCTGCGAGCCGATGTACTCGCCAACGATGGCGCCGGTGAGTGCGAGACCGATGCTGACACGGAAGCTCGCGATGATCGACGGGATTGTGGAGGGGAACACCACCTTGCCGAACACCTGCGCGCGGCTGGCACCCAGCGAGTAGAGGAGAGTCTGGAGGTCACGGTCCACGGCACGGACGGCGGTGTGGGTGTTGAGAATCTGGATGATGATGACAAGCGCAGTGGCCATGGCGATCTTTGACGACATCCCGATGCCGAGCGCAAGAACGATCATCGGGGCGAGAGCCAGTTTCGGCATCGCTTCGACCGCGATAAGCAGCGGCTCGGCCGTCCGCGCGTAGAGGCGTGACCACCAGAACGACAGCCCCACCGCCGCTCCGCCCACAACACCGATGACAAACCCGGCCACCGTCGAGGTGAAGGTGAAGATGGTGTCATCGAGCATGGTGCCGTTGGTGAAGGCGATGACCGCGGAGTCCCAGATCATGGAGGGCTTCGACCAAAAGAAGGTGTCGATGACTCCGACGTCGGCGAGCAGCTGCCAGGCCACAAACAGCACCACCACGATGCCTACCGCAAGAAGGGCGACGAGCTGTCCCTTGGGTTCGGTGGGGAACAGCGCACGCGTGCGTACCTTGGGTGCGTGTTTTGGCAGCCGGGCGAGTTCGTCCATGGCCGGGCCGACCAGCGGGGTCGTCTCGCGAACGATGGATCGTGGGGTGTCAACAACGCTCATACGAGGGACTCCTTGGTGTGTCCGGTGGCGAGAAGGGCGAGGATCTCGGACTTCAGTTCAATGAATTCCGGGGAAGTGACGACGGTCGCTTTGCGAGGGCGGGTCAGGTGCACGGGCAGGTCGGCGATGATGCGTCCGGGGCGGGGAGACATCACCACAATCCGGTCGGAGAGGTAGATGGCCTCATCGATGTCGTGGGTGACAAACACGACGGTCTTCTGGAAGTCATCCCAGAGGTCGAGCAACCACTCCTGCATCGTCGCGCGTGTCTGCGCATCGAGCTTGCCGAACGGTTCGTCGAGCAGGATCACGTCGCGGTTGAACAGGATGGTGCGGAGTAGTGCCGCGCGCTGCCGCATTCCGCCGGACAACTGGTCGGGGTGATGACCAACGAAGTCGCCCAGTCCATAAGCCTCGAGAAGAGGAAGGGCAATCTTGTTGGCGAGCTTTTTGTTGACTCCGGAAATCTCCAGACCGATGGTCACGTTGCCGAGTACGGTTCGCCACGGCAGGAGGAGGTCTTTCTGGAGCAGGTAGCCGACGTGACCCTGCTGGCCAAGGATGGAACTGTCATTGATGGTCACTTCGCCCGAGGTGGGAGTGTCCAATCCGGCAATCACGTTGAAGAGAGTGCTTTTGCCGCACCCGCTCGGCCCGATGATGCTGACGAACTCGCCGGGTGCTGCGGTGAACGACGTGTTCAGCAGCGCCTGGGTCGTCTCACCGGTCGGGCTCGTGAACACGCGGGTCAGGTCGCGCACGGACAATTCGGAACGGGTTGCGGTAGCGGGGGCAAGCAATGTCATGAGGCTCGATTCGCATTGAAGCGGCGATGGGATGCTCCGAGTGTGCGCTGCTGAGGTTTCTCTTCCATTACTCGTCGGTTTCCCGGATGTAACTCTTGCAACGCGGTTAGACAGTTACATCTGGCTGATTCCTAACTTGGTAAGGTACCCTCCCCTTTATGACTATTCGTCACGCGTAATTGCGCGACGTCGGAACAGGGCGCTCTGAGCCCTTCCACCGTCGCGATACTCTGCCTGAGGGCAGCGAACTTGAAGCAGGGAACCAACATATGAGTGAGCCGCGCCGCAGAGCCTCTGGTGACGACACCTCGTCTCCGTCCGACGCCTCGGGCGCCGCCAAGAAGTCGAGCGCACCCGCGGGTCGCGCCGCGGCACGTCGTGCAGCATCGGCTCAGGCCGCACCGGCCTCTGCCACACACTCCACTCCCCTGCAGCAGGTGGTGCGTCACCGCCGCCGGTCGGGTGGGTCTCGTTTCGCGATCACCGGGTTGAAGCTCGTCGCAGGTGCTCTCGCCGTTGTTCTGGTGAGCGGCGCGTCCATCGCCGGTGTCTACACCTGGCGTATCAGCTCAACGATCTCCGACAACGACGTCGACATCAGCAACGGTGACAACAACACGGTCGCCGAACCGCCGCAATACGGCGCGTTTGACGGCGGCTTCAATGTGCTCGCCGTGGGCGCCGACAACATCGCCGGGCAAGACGCCGCATTCGGAGAACGTGACGCCGAGCTCAACGACGTTAACATCCTTCTTCACGTGTCCGCCGACCACACCAGCGCTACTGTCGTCAGCTTCCCCCGCGACCTCGTTATCCCCGGCCCCGCCTGCACCGACCCCGAGTCCGGCCGTGAATACAGCGCCGTCTCCGCCCAGCCCCTCAACTCCTCCTACGGGCGTGGCGGACTCGGATGCGTTGTCGCCACCATCTCGGAGCTAACGGGCCTCGACATCCCCTACGCCGGACTCTTTACCTTCGGTGGAACCGTCGCGATGAGCGACGCGGTCGGCGGAGTTCCCATCTGTCTCGAAGAGGCCATCGAAGACCCCTATTCGGGCCTCGATCTGCCCGAGGGTGTGAGCGTGGTTCAGGGCCAGCAGGCTCTCGCGTACCTCCGTAGCCGTCACGGTGTCGGCGACGGTGGTGACCTCTCCCGCATCTCGTCCCAGCAGGCCTACATGTCGTCGATGATGCGCGTGATGAAGAGCGACGCCACCCTGAGCAACCCGGGCAAGATTCTGGGACTGGCGAACGCGGCCGCAGAGAACGTGATCCTCTCTAACACCCTGTCTCCCCTGCCCACCATGGTGAGCCTGGCGCTGACTCTGAAGGATCTCGACCTCGACAACATGACGTTTGTGACGTTCCCGACGGTGGAGAACCCGTCCGACGTCAACAAGCTGATTCCGTCCGAGACCCTAGCCGAAGAACTCGTCACCAAACTGCAGAACGACCAGCCGATCAAACTCGACGAGAACGCACTGCGTGATGGTTCCGTTGTGACCGCCGACGAGGGAACTGTTGACCCGGCCGTGCCGACCGATGGCGCGACCGACCCTGCGACGGGCCTTCCCACCGAGACCGCCACTGCGGACCCGTCCGCTGATGTTGTGACCGGCCTGCAGGGTCAGTCCGCCGCGCAGGAGACCTGCTCTGCCGCATTCGGCAGCTAGAGTTTCCGCGCCGCGCGCACCGATAATGAGGAGGGAAAAACCCCCTCACGGAAGGCAGCTATGACCACGGCATCCGGCAACAACGATTCGCCCTCGCTCGCAGAGCCCGTGGGAGGTAACGCCCTCAACCGCGACGGCCAGGCGACCGAGAACCCGGACAAGTTCGGGGCGGGCACCCCGACTGGGGATCCCGAGTCGAACACGGAGATCACCGAAGAACTAGACCGATAGCTCCTGACATGCCGGGGCATCAGCGCCTCGGGGCTGGTTAGCTGTGCGCGGCTGACTCGTCGGTCGCGACTGCATCCACGTCAGCGTCGGTCTCGACCACTGCCTCCGGAACGATCTCCGGCTCCGTGTGTGACACCACCGCGCCATGGGACAGCGCCATCCGCGACCCCGTCCAACGCTCGCGCAGCCACCGGTCGTGGCTCGCGACAACTACGGCGCCGGGGTAGGTGCCGAGGGCATCTTCGAGCTCGGAGGCGAGCGTGAGCGACAGGTGGTTGCTGGGTTCGTCGAGCAGGAATACATGCGGCGGCTTGGCGATGATGAGCGCCAGCGCGAGGCGGCGCTGCTGCCCAATGGACAGGCCACCGATCGGACGGTCGATATCACGCGCGACGAGAAGCCCAAAGCTCGACAGGGGCAGCGCTTCGGCACGCTTCTCCCCCACCGTGAGTTCATAGATGGTGCGCGCGGTCAGGTGCGGTTCAGCGAAGTGCACGTCCTGCTCGAGCATCGCGACGCGCAGTCCCTTGCGCTTGTGAAGTGTTCCACCCGTCGCCTTGTCGAGCTTGATCGCTCCGGCGAGCACACTGAGCAGCGTCGACTTCCCGGCACCGTTCGGTCCGGTGATCAGCAGTCGACAGTTCGGCTTGATCACAAAGCTGTCAATCGCGAGGCGGTCGGCCACGCGGGCAGACGTGAGTTCCATAAACGGCTCGTCACCCTCGAGCAGTTGGGCGCCCTTGGGGATGCCACCGAAGCTCAGCACCGACGGGGGTGCCCAGACCTGGTTCTCCTCGAGGTCGAGGTAGTGCGCCTCGGCGTTGCGCACACGGCGGGCGACGGCGCGCTCGACGTTGCCGGCCTTGAAGTCGAATCCAACCTTGTCGTTGTCCTTGCGGCCGAAGTCGTTCGACACCTCGCGCGCGGTGACGCTGAGGGTGTATTCGAGGCGCTGCAGTTCGGCCTGCTCCGAGCGGAACTGGTGCTCCCAGCGCTTCCGCTCGGCCGCCTTCTCCGTGAGGTAGGCGGTGTAGGTGCCGGAGAACCGCACGAGGCCGTCGCGGGTGGGGTCGATGTCAACGAGAACAGTCGCAACCTCGTCGAGGAACGCACGGTCGTGGCTCGCAAACACCACGGGTCCGCGCCAGTTGATGAGCTGCTTGCGCAGAAAGTCGGTGGCATTGTCGTCGAGGTGGTTGGTGGGCTCGTCGAGCAGCAGCGCGAGCGGGCGACCGAGAAGTAGTGCCGCGAGAGCGAATCGTGACCGCTGGCCACCACTGACCTCGTCAAGGCGTCGATCGAGCGGGATGCCGCTAATGCCGAGTCCCGCAATGAGCTCGTCACGTCTCGGCTCGACGTTCCACACGTCGGCGGCCTCGGCCGCGGCGAGGGCACGCGCGTAGCGGGCGTTCGCCTGTCGGGAGGCGAGGGCGTCGTTCAGTTTGGCATCCAGCGACAGAGCGTGAGCGGCGTCATCAAGCTCAGCCTCCACCGCGCGGAGGCCCGTGAGGCCACCTTCGATGAGGTCGTTGACGGTGTCGGACGGGAGGAACTGCACTTCTTGCCAGAGCATCCCGGTACGCACCGGTCGCACCACACGACCAATGTTCGGGTCTTCGGCGCCGCTCATAATGCGCAGCAGCGTCGACTTGCCCACACCGTTTTCACCGATGAGACCGAGGCGGTCCTTTTTGTCGATGATCATGGTGAGGTCGGTCAGCACGGGATGCTCGCCGTAGGAGTGTGTGACGCCGTCAACCCGAATATGGGTGGGCGAAGGCTTGCGCGAGACGTCCTCCGTGTTGACGAGGCGGGCACGCACGGGTGCGGCCTGTGCGGAGGGCAGTGTGCGACGAGGCGGTGTTGTTGCGGGCATGGAGGCCACCATTCAGAAAAGGGTTCAAATTGGTTCCTGCACGGGTTCTGCAGCGAACGCCACCCCACAACACCAGTCGGTACGGAGAATTTCAGAGGGGCTTCTTCACGCTGCGCCTCAGGCGCGGGACGAAAGCAATTACCTCTTCATAGCCTTAGAAGGATATCCCAGTCGGCGACAGATGACAATCTAATCGTGATCCGGCAGTGTCGACGACGGGTTGCCGGGTGGCGGAGACTGGGAGCGATGAATACTCCACACGGTGGGTTGGGCCGAGGCGTCACGTCTCGTGCCGCGGTGCTCACAACGGCTTTTCTGCTTTCTCTTGCCCTGGCGCTGACGGCCTGTGCACCAACGGACGACGGCGCCTCTGGCCCGTCGGCAACGCCGAGCACACCACAATCCGCAACTCCAACCCCGACCGGAAGCTCAACGAGCCCCGCCGGTTCAACCCCGTCGCCCTCGGCCAGCGCACCCGATTCTGACGCCGGGAGCTCCGGCCCCGGGTGCCCGGCGAACGGCATCACCATTCCGGAGGGCGCGGAGACATCTGCCGTGGCGGAC
>Ga0247729_10000115_pt1 | contig 37939 bp, 40 predicted proteins | sample UWRJL133311R2_FD_180958 | JGI IMG/M metagenome (GOLD analysis project Ga0247729, IMG submission 180958) | Plant litter microbial communities from Arlington Agricultural Research Station in Wisconsin, United States - UWRJ-L133-311R-2 | ecosystem: Environmental > Terrestrial > Plant litter >... | reverse complement strand
GGGGGGGGTTGGTGGGAATTTTTTGGGGGGGGGGGCCATGAAAACTAGCGTGAGGATGGAGTAACGAACTCAACAAGAGGGAATTTACCGGAACAGGTCCGGCAGTTGCTGGAAAAGCCGGCGGGCCTCGGGCCTGCCCGCATCGGAGAAGACCGCCAGGCAATCAATAAGCTTCATTCGGCGGTCTTCCTGCACAAGAAGGGAGGGTGCAGTGGGCCGCCGATTCGCGACGCTTAGGCTGATACAGCCCTACGAGAAACTTGCTATTACCGACGTGGTGCACCTGTACTGGCTGCCCTGAGGAACCTTGCGCACTACCTTTCCCTTCTTCGACCCAGTGGGATGTGGAAGGCACTTAATGACCTACACTATAGGACTTTGGAAGCAGTTAGGAAGGGGTAAGTCAGAGGGAGTGTTCACGTAATCCTTTCTTTACATAACAGCAGGTATCAGGCGCCCCTTGGAATAGTAATAGGATAGGTAATGATTGTGCGATTGCCTTTTTTCAATAGTGTCATATCATGACCTTCTCGGGTACTCATATCTTTCCTGCAGCAGATCTACGGTTGAATGCCGAACCGTGAAGCTCTTATATTACTGATTCATTACCAGTGTCATTGAAATGTCAGCTGCATTTCCAGGCATCCTCCATTTCATCATAATACAACTACATGGGTACTCATGCCAAATTCTGCGACATTCAACTACGATTGGAAACGAGCATCAAGGAAAGCACCCAAACTATTCACATAGCTGTAGCTTGGTTCACGAATAAGGAACTGCTAGGTATGCTTACCGATAAAGTCTCCAAGGGGGTTGCTGTCGAAATAATCATCAGCGATGATAGAATCAACCAGCGGCTGTCTATCAAGGAATTTACCCGTGCTGGTGGACAAAGGATCATATGCCCAACCACAGGCTCCCGTTTTCTCCACGAGAAATTCGCTGTGTTTGACGATCACGAAGTAGTGGTTGGCTCCTACAACTGGACTTATTCAGCCGAACATCACAACCACGAGTCAATTATTGTTTCTGATGACCCAATCCTCATCAGACAATACCAGATCCACTTCCAAAAATTGGCCAAAATAGCCTCATCTACTGCGCCGGCGGTCTGGAATGCTTTAGCGCCTGGTACTGAAGCAGCTGCAGAAGACGAACTACATCAATTGGAGTTAGACCTGCAACAGGAGTTCCAAAACACACTTGCGGAAGCCAAAACGCTAAATGTGTTTATGAACTATGACTTTATTCAAAGATATCTTGAGCGGTATGGATCTATTGGTGCCGCTAAGCGCCTGATTTCCACCGGGACAGGCAACATTCAAGCAGGCTTCCTCAAGTTATGTGAAGCCAACCTCAAGGACCTCACCTTCGAAAGCATTATCAGTCAAGATAAATACAAGCGGCTATTTGATGACATTGTGCGCGAAGAAGCTCAGAAGCGATTACGTAGCTAAACTAAGGATAGTGAAAGCCTTTTGTAACAGTTGCGGTCGAGGCAGGGCAGTCTGATAAGGCTATTAAGAACTAGACTAAGCAGAAGACAGATTTGATGATTGAACGTTACGCACGTTTAGATGATGCCAAAAGATTCAACGCAGCACAGTTTCTTGGCCTGTGACAATGCTGCATTAATGTTTATTTAGCTATGTTAAACCAACAGGGAAATTGAAATAATTTTAACTTTTATAGCTGATTGCTATTAAAGCAATATCTTTACATGCTCCCACTCATTGCTATCAGGGAACATGAAATATTCACTTATCTTATAATCAGTAATTCGTTCAGGATTAATTAATTCAATCTTATCTAAATCAATCTTGTTTGCATTATAAAATGCATCTGTTTTTGGTACAATTGATAATAATTCATCTTTAAATATCGACCTTATATTGCGAATGAAATTATTGGTGTCTAACAGTAGCTTTATGTCATCCTCAAGAGGGTATATGCCTTTGTCAAAGCCATTTTTAACGTGTTCCATTCTTTTAATAAGCTCAGCCTTCGAAATGGATTTCAGTGACAAATATTCATTCGTACACGAATAAACTATTTCTGAAAAATTTTCACTAAATCTTAAAAGTGCTTTATTAAAATCTATTTGAAGTGCTTCTAAGAATTTATCAAAATCTATTAGTGTAGAAAATAAATCGTTAGCAAACATTTTTATACTATCCTCTTTGTCTACAAACCCCCTGGTTTGATCAACTTCCTTAATAAGATGGATAAATTTGGATAAGTTGCCAATATTCTCAAAATAAAGCTTGCCTTTATTTAAGATTCTGATAACTTGAAGCAGCGGAATATTTAGGTTGTAAAAAGCGTCTATAAGAAACCATAAATCAAAAATACAGTGATATGATTTTGGGATTATGTCTGTATCATAGCCAGCGTGAGCAAACCTATTTCTTTGCGTCGGTAGATAATATTGATAATAATCAAAAAATTTCTCGCTTAAACTGTAAAGTGGCCTAACATAATCCACTTTATCTGTTAATGTACCGCTCATAGACTTTCGTGGAAAGGCTATACTAATGATATCACTGAATAACCCTTCTATTTGGGGAAGTGCTAAGGCATACAGTGCATACCATTTCTTCTTCGAAAAAACGTATTTTATTTCTTCGAATACGTTCTTTCGCTTGCTAATTCCTGGCAGAGTGTCAGTAGCAGTTAATATATATTCGATATAAGGATCTAATTTTGTCTGTAATAATATTGAGTTCAAGTCACTTGTACTGCAGCCAGTATCTATTTTGTCTAGTACGGCTTGTATAGATGTTTTATTCCTAAAAGGGTTAATTAGCCTATGGTCAAGCAGTTCATAGTCGATGCTATTGACATGCTGTGGATTTAGAAAACTTTCTCTGTATGGATAATAAGTGCTAGAATGAATAATATCCATTGCCTCATTTTCAGCAATAAACTCGTTGTAAAAGCTTCGCTTTGCTGCATTTAATGACAAGTTATCAATTTTGTCATACAAAAGCTCAATGACTTGCTCTCGCTTATTTAATGCTCTTTTAAAAAAAACCAAAAGGGTCCGGTCTTCATGGTTTCTTGGAGTTGCATCTTCAGCTTCATATAGTATTATAAAACTCATTGTTCTATAATACTTTATCAAGTCATTTAGCTTTGTAAAATCCTTTTTGACTTCGTTTTCAATGATTTGCTTATAAAAAAATGGTGTGCCTTTATAGCCTAGAAATACATTGATAAAATTTGTAAAAATTTTATTGGGTTCTATTTCATTAGTTCGATACGGTGTAAACTTTAATATTTGACTCGCTTGCTTCGTTAGTGTTGATATGTCTTTTTCTGTCTTGCGAAAATTTATATGCAGCAAACATTCACGCACAATTTCATAATTATTGCTATTTACTAGCAAAGTATTCGGAACAGATTGCTCCAAAACGTTGGACAGCAACTGCCAATCAACTGTACCGTTACGCAAATCTGATAGCTTTATCCTATTCATTAATTGTGAAATTAAGTATATACTATACCGATGAATAAAGCATAAAGACATTGCGTCGCAAGGCGATACAGTAGTAAGGTTCGCTTGATTTTTAAGCTTGAAATAGCCAAGCCAATCAATGCTAGATTACGCCCCATATGCACCTTCCAAAGTAGTCCGAACTAGTGATAAAGCCGCAAGCGTAGTTAGTAAAGGCTGTATTTTATCAGTCCTTACATGGCTAAAATGCGCAGCTACTTGGGCTGCTGTTAGTGGGAAGGTGGAATGTTGAACCACCGCCCGCACGGCTTGCATTTGTTCGGCTAGTTCTCTAGGCCAGGGCCGGGTAATCAAGTCCTCCGTAGTCGAAGCAGTGATAGCAGTTGTGATTGGTAGTGAAGGGGTGGCTTGCTGTTTGTCAGGAGCTTGGTAGCCGGGACGTAGGTATCGCACGATGCCGGCCAATTCCTCGCGCTGGCGCTCCTGATTAAGAGCTACTAAGCGGTCCAACAACTCGGCATCGGGCAAGTCGGCGGACCAATTATAGGCAGCAGCTACAGCTGCATCTAACTGCTGGTGTAGATTTAGCACCACTGAAGCCAAACCGTGTTCATTAATGACTTGCTCTTTTGAGGACAGGGGCTGGCCAGCACGTAGTTTCTCTACGACGTTGTAGAGGTTGGTAAGAGTGAGGGTTGGATAATGGCGCTGCTGGCGCTTTCGGTGCGAATCGAGAGTTTCGGCCAGTTCACGGATGTGGGCTTGTTGGGCACTGGACGCAGTCGGGAAAGGGAACGGGTCAAAGCAGCGGGATTTATTGTACCGCGGTGTTCCGCCAACTCCAAGAATTCCTCCAGCTGCTAATGCCCAAACTTCATGTATTCGACTAGACAAGACACCTAGATAGAAAGCATCATCCAAGCCAATAGCAATGAGCATATTGTCTGGAAGCACCTCTACATCTAAAAATTGAAATGTACGATGCTTAGTCGTCTCAACAGTGGCAATGTAACGAGGCAGGTCTGCAAGCATTCTGCGCAGCTTGGGGTTGGTTTCGCCAAATAGCCACCAATTATCTCGGCGGGAAGCTCGTTGGTTTTGGTCTCGCTCTGGCTTTACGGTCTCAAAAACGTGTTGATAAACTTCTGGGAATTGTGTGATGACTTCTTGAGCATTAAGGCCATATAAATCAATAACCAATACCCCTCTGGGCTTGTCAGTTAAATCCTTCCCGTTGCGGTAAGTACGAATGTGGTTTTCTAAACCACTAATAGACCCCAAACCTAGCTTAGCGGCTTTTTCAGATGAAATTATAAAACCTGCGCCATGCAGTTTTACTCCGGGATTACTTAACCCTTCATTGGATTGCAATGACTTTGCTGCATTCAAGTCGGCCCCGATGGTCAAGTCAGGTTGAATACGTCCATCCATATTGCCAAATGTTACCTCAACGGCATCATCTCCTTCCACCGATTTCTCGGAAATTACCCGTAGCAAGTGCCCAGTGGCCTGAGTACTAGGACGGTCGGCCACGGTGAAGGCCACGCGCACGGCTGCACCGTCTGCGCTGTCCACCCAAGGATGGTCAGGGATGGCGAAGGTGAGGGCTAACTGCGGCTGGTCGCCTTCCAGAAACGGCTGCATTACGCGGCGGTTGAATGTTTGCTTGAGGCTGTTGGTGGTGATGAAGCCGAACCGCTCAGCTCGTCCGGCTTGTACCTCGGCTGCCGCCCGATACCACCAGAACATCACCAAATCGGCCGATTCAGGCACATGTCCAGCATAGGTCTTGCGCAAGGTGTTGGTATAGGTGTCGCCAAGCGCATCACGCATTCGGCTGGCTCCCACAAAGGGCGGGTTACCCACAATAAAATCCGCTTCAGGCCACGCAGCTGGCCGCGGATTCTGAAAGTCCGGCCCGTCGTAGGCTAACATCGCGTCCTGTTGCCGGATGTTCTGGTAGCTATCGAGTAGCGGCTCGGCCAGCTGGGTAAGGCCGTGGGTGCGCAGGTGCCACTGCAAGTAGCCGATGCGCAGCACTAAGTCGGCAATAGCTGCGGCGCGCGGGTTCAGCTCTAGGCCCAGCAGCTGCCGGGGACCAACAGTTGTGCCGTCGCCCAGTTCTAGGCGGCCCGAGCCGCCCAACATGGCCAAGGCTGTGAGCACCTCTCCTTCCAGGCGCTTGAGGTGTTCCAGCGTGACGTAGAGGAAGTTGCCGGAGCCACAAGCGGGGTCTAATACTCTCACAGATGTGAGCCGGCGCAGGAATTTCAACAGTTCCTCGCGGGCAGCGGTTACAGCTTTTTTGCCATTGCCCTCGTCCAGGCGGGTGGCGCTGGCGGCCTGCGCGGCGGCCCACTCGCGCCGTAGCGGCTCAATCACAGCCGGCAACACCAGCCGCTCCACATAGCGGCGTGGGGTGTAATGTGCGCCTAGGCTGTGGCGCTCAGTGGGGTTTAGCGCTCGTTCAAGCAAGGTGCCGAAAATGGCCGGTTCAACGGCTGTCCAATCAGCTTGGGCAGCTTGCTGCAAAAGCGTAAGTTGATTAGCGCTCAGAGAAAGAGCCGTAGCGTTGTGAAATAGCCTGCCGTTGAAACGCCGCAGGTGAGTTTTCAGCTCAGGAGCAAAGCCGCCAGTATCCATGCGCTGCCACAGGCTTCGTAGCGCATCGGGTAGGTACTGTAGTAAGTTAGGGCTTGCAGCATACTGGGCTAGTAAGTCGGTAAACGAAGCACGGGGTATCAGTTCAACGTCTTCCGCGAACATCGTAAATAGGCAGCGCATCAGGAATTGCGCTACTACTTCCGACGAATGACCGGTTCGCTCTAACTGGGCCGAAAGAGCGGCCAATTGCCCGGCTAGTTGCCTCGTCACTTGGGCTGACCTTCGTGTAGGATCGAGCTGATGTGGTTCGGTAAATAACAAGGCCAGCCTGTCCCGTACGTCGGCATCAGCGAGCTGAGTCAACTTTACGCGGAAACTGGTTGGGTCAGAGAAGGGGACATAAGTATCGCCTACCCCCGCAAAGTTGCTGTACAAGTCGAAGCAGTAGCCAACATCGCATACTATCACAAATGGTGGGCGTGGCTCGCTAGTTGGCAAGGCTCTTACATAGCGGAGCGCCTGCTGGTAGGCTGCTTCCATCATCTGTTCCCATTTGCGGGTGCCGCGCAAGGCATGTCCCTTACGGCGCTGGGGTGAGGGTAGTCCCAACTCTATTCGCTCAACGCGTTGTTGAGTATCTGGCGAATCAGTACCCTGCTTAGTTTCTAGTACAAAGCAGCCGCGCCGGTACAGGTCGATACGGCCCGTACTTTTCTTACCGGCCCCATCATCAAATATTACTGCTCGCTCTAATACATAGGAATCCCGAGCGGGATTGTCGGTAGTGGGGTCGGGCCGAGGAACCCCGATTAGGTCACAGAGGTCAGTAAGGAACAAGCTATAGTTGGCCCGCTCTGCCCCGCCCGAAGCCTGCCACTTATCAAGAAATTGGGAATAGTCCAAAAGTAAACAGCAATATGAGTAGGATGCACAGTTTCGGCAACTGCGAAGGTAACTGGAATAGTAAGACAGTAAACCATAGGTGGAGCGATAAGACTTCTCAAAAAGCTCAGGGTTTCCTGCCCTGTTTAGATGACTATTCGCAGGCGAAATAGAATGTACTCAAGCTGGCTTTAATGCCGGCCAATTCATGAATTTGCTCATATAACATCCGACAAGAGAAGGTTATCAAGTCTTATTGAGGACCTCACTTCTTGCTCCTTCATACCCGTTGAGAAACGAACGGGCAGTCGTAATGCGTGGAAGAATAAGCTAGATGTGCCGATATCTTATTACCTATCCAGCAGTACTACTCCCTCGACGCTGTATCGTTCCCCTATGGATCTGACCAAACTGCAAGCTGTTCTGGCTAACTCCGAACGCAACGAATCCAAACTCAATGAGCTTAAGCGCCAGATCAGCAAAATTAATGCGCTGGTCGAGGAGCTCAATGCCATGGTGCAGGAAGACTATCAGCCGGTGACGAAAGAACGCAAACCGCGGGCTCCCCGCGCGGAAGGGGCCAAGAAACCCGGTCGCCCCCGCAAGAATGGCTCGGAGGCAGCATAAACCCTAGAACGGTACATGAAGCGCCGCCCTTCTTCTCGGTGGTTCCTGCCGATGCGCTTTAAAGACGCTGAGCAGTGGCACCGGGATATGCCCTGGTGGGGCCATATTCTCTTCGTTCTTCTTTTATTTAAGGACCTGTGGCTGTTGGGGGTGATCCTGCAGGCCACGGGGTATAGAGGTGGTCACCGATTACATTAGAGACTGGAACAGTTTACACTGGCGGAAGGGCGCCCATGAAATAACGTGATGCCTTCGCCCGACTCCATAGCCTTAACTCCAGAGGCTATGGAGTCGGGCGAAGGCATCACGTTTCTACACTACCGTGGCTGTTGCGAAAGTAGATGTATAGCAAACAAGCGCACTATAGAAATGCTTTTGCGACTTTATTAGAAGGTCTTACTTTACATATCATGTTTGCCTATTTTTGTCTCTCACCGCCTTTTTCGCCTTAAGCACCACCGCGCTAGGAATCCCTTATGACTTCATCCTTTGATATCTTGCCCACGAACGACATAGTGATTTCAGTACCCGGGGCAACCGGCGGGGAGGGAAGTTTGAAAGCCTATGGCGTTTATGAGTTTCCGGCCACGGAAGACTACCCCTACCGCACGGCTCGTTACATTTCTCCCAGAAAAGCAACTGGGGCTATGCGGCGACTGTATAAAATCGATAAGTTTTTAGTTTTTAACCCTTCCCTGGAGCACTCCCGGGAAGCGGCCATGTCCCAAGCGGAACTCTCACCGGAACAGCACTTGCGGCTAACTAATTTCTTGGCTAACGAAGCCGCAGACAATAGAAAACCAGACCGGCCCATGCGGTACTTTATCACCGATGGCTCCTCCGAGTTCTTGGGGTTTGACTTAAATGGAGTGGCGGGCTATTTTCCTACCGTTTCTTCCAGCAACCTGTTTCGCTGTTATTTCCGGCGCGATGAACTTCTTGCTAAGCGCAGGCACGTAAATCTCCTTCAACCAAGCGAGTATGCGCACCTGGATTACTACCCACTGAGTTAATTTTCCTTTGGGCGAAACAGCAGCGGCTCCCATCATGCCTCACTCGCCCAACGGCCTCCTCACGCCTTGTAAACGGGAAAGTTCCAGCCTCGGGCACCAATGGGGTCTTTCAAGCGCCTTGGCCAGGACTGTTTTGCAGCACCGCTTTGAAGGCGCCTGAATCTCCCACATCTGCCATGCGGTGAATCATGCGGTGGCAGTTGGCACATAGGACCGCAAAGTCGGTTTCCAGGTTGTATTCAACTGCCTCGCCTTCGGCCAACTGATACACCGGTCGGAGGTGGTGGGCCTCGATAAAGCCCGCGCCCAACTCGCCGTAGCGCTGCGCATAGTTGAACCCACACGCTTGGCACGTCGTGCCGAGGACCTGTTTGGCTAAGCGCACCCACTGTGCATTGCGCCCGATGCGTTTGTGATATGTGTGCTGCCGTTTTTCCGTAATGGACAACACACCATGACGGGGTCGGCGCCTTCCTCTTCGTTGCTGGCCCCGAGTCCGCCGCGGTGGATCAGCACATCGTAGGCGCGGACGAGTAGCTGCAGGTCGGCCCGCAGTGTGGCTTCGCTGGGCAACCTGTCCAAGAAGTACTGCCGCCCGAACGTGTGGCCCGCTTCATAGCCTTTGGGCAGCGACTTCGTGGAACTTAAGTTAATAGCATCGTCTCGAATTGGGCGGCAAAGTCGTGCACGTGGGCACGCATCAGCGCCGCTCGCTCCTGCAACACTTCCACGGCGCGGGCACCAAACTCGGCTTGGACGGCTGTCGCACCTTGATTGAGGGACAAGCACACAGTGTTCATAACCGCGTTGAACAGGTACACCACATAATAGCCTCGGGTCGCGGTGGTAGTGATCAGCGGGTCGAACACCGTCAGCCACGGCCCCCGCTGCCTTGGCGGCGCCACCCCGCAAAGGACGCGGGCAAGGCCGCCGCGACGGCTTTCGGGGCCTCGTGCACAAGAAACACCACGTCCGGGTTATTGCGAAACCCGTGGGCTTTGGTGGCAGGGTAATCCCGGAAGATGCGTTCAAGAGCCAGTCGGAGCATAAGGTCAAAGCTACTGCTTTCGCGGGCCGGGCTATACATACAGGCCCTCCTGGTCACTGCATGATACGCCCAGCGGACGTTTTGGATTTCCTTTCTCCGCCAGGGCGCCTTCTTCAGCTATCTTGCTCCACGCTTTCCCTTATCGGAGCCCACGGGCTACGGTCGGCCGAATCACCGGGTCTCCATTTCATCTGCTGCTTCCTCCATGCTCGCTGACCTTCAACATTGCCAACCAATTGCCGCCGAATACGTCATTCCCGACGGCCCCGATAGTCTCTTTGACAACCCCGATGCCATCGAGCGCCGCACCGAAACAGTTCCTCAGGCGCATCAATCCATCGTGCGCCGGGCGCTGCGGTACATGTTCCTCGCCGACGGGCCGCGAAACTCGCCGCTCCACCGCCTGAAAGAACAACGGGCGCTGGAGTTGGCCCAGTTGGCAGAACACCTTAGCAAAGCCGAGTTGCTGCTGTTTAGGTACCTAAAAAACCGCACCAACAACGGACTGCGGGCGACCTACGGCGCGGCAGCCCTGCGCCAAGCGCAAGTGGCCCGCTTCCGCTGCCAGGATTGTCAGATGCCCGATGTGCGCACCTTGCACCTGGACCACGTCAACGGCCGGCAGCACGACACCACGACCTTTCGCCTGCTGTGCGCCAACTGTCACAACATCAAGTCGCGCACGAGCGACTGGCACGGCGGCAAGTCACGTCCAGTTGACGTGCTCGCCCCTGTCCTTAAAACCGACGTGTAACAAACGCACCGCACGCCTGCAGAGGCTCACTTCCTGTTCGCCTAACATGGCGCCTCGATGGGAACGGGTACTATAACTGTGCGGTAATCGTTTGTCCTTGACCCATGCCCGTAACGCTTTATTTTCGACCCGAGGACGATCAGGTGATGCCTGAACCTTTGGCCTCGTGGGAATCGCCTGCTTTTATGATGTTCCCTTCCGTGCAGACCATCCAAGACGCGGCCGATGCGCAAGGATTGCGGGCGTTGTTCTACGACGGCTCTGAAGCCCTGTTTCCCCGCTGCGAAGCCGGCACGGCCTGGTTTTGGGCTGACGCAGAAGAAGAGGTATGGGAACTGGCGTGCGAGCTAACGCAGGACCCGGAAGACGCCACTACCTGGCCGACAGGGTATGAGTTGCTGCACTTTTTGACGTTTTGGCGCTTGGCGCTGAATGCCCCCGGCGCACACTTGGAACTGGTGCACACGCAAGGACACCACCTGCGGGAATGAATACATTTTCTTAGCCTAAGCTACATTCTTCGGAAAATTACTGTTTCTCGAACATCTCTGACACCCGCCTTGATGTTCCCGAGAACAGCATTTCGAGGGCTGGTTTTAGGGAGGGTTTTTCGAACGCTTTTTCGGACCTCATTCCGAGGTTTTTTTGCACCCCTACCGTCTGCTTTTCCGAACTGGCGAACTACATATCCGCAAGTCCTCAACTTGTGCCTGTGGCAGAGTAAGGTTGGATACTCCATATCGAGATGTAGTGAGACGAGACCCATTCGGAAGTAGCAAGTATTTCCTAGCTTTAGCCATATGTATCATTATGTAAACGCACGTTTGCAGCACGTAAAGCACCTGTTTATCACTGTGCTTCGCATGTGAAGTTGTTTGGCCGTTGAACCCCGACACGTCTTGAAAGACCGGCTGAAGGGCACCAGCCTGGCGTGTGGACCAAGGCCTGCAACAACACCAGCACCGGCGAAATGGAAGGCTTCCTCGGCCCGAATACCCCGAGTTCAAGGGCTACTACTCCAACTTCTACTAGCTCACCCTGCAGACCACTGGCCAGCCCCTCACGATAGTCTGCGACTAGGAAGACGTGTAACTAGCCTGTTCACGCCGCGCTTCTCGGCCACGCCCTACAACACGGCCCCGGCCTTCCCCAGCGGCCAGCTTTCCTTCATGCACGGCATCACGCCCATCGGCACCAAGTCGCAGAAAGCCGAGAACATGGGCTCGATGAGCAAAACCAACATGTACTACGACTACGGCAAAGACCCCTCGTACGCCAAGGAAATGACCCTGTACTTCGATTTCTCCGGCCAGCAACCTCAGGCCGGCTCCGTCGGGCAGCGGTAGACGCTTAGGGCTAAAAGGCAGCAGCGGGTAGTAAACCGACAAGGTTTGCTACCTAATGTTATATTGAGTGCCAATCCCATATTAGTCAGCTACATGAGACAACAGGAGGTCCTGCAAGCAATAGCTAAATATTTTTCCAGATTTAAAGAGCAGGTTAATATTTTAAATGCAAATGGAGAATTTGCTATTAATATACATGCTGAAAATGTTCTAATTAAAATACTTAATATAGTCTTTGAATGTAATTTAGAAAATGTGAATTATGTTGAGGGTAAGAACTACGACAGTATAGATCTTCGAGATACCAATAAAGGCTTGTCAATACAAGTTACCTCAACATCTAATATAAAGAAAATAAAAGATACGTTGAAGGGGTACACGGAAAATGAGCATTATAACGTGTATAGCATTCTGAAGGTTTTGGTATTGACAGGTAGGCAGGAAAGATATAGCCAAGATTCTTTAGATAAAATAATAGAAGGTAAATATTCTTTTAAAGGTAGTGTAGATATAATTGATTTTACAACATTATATGTTCTTTTAAATAAGCAAAATGATCTTTCAAAGATGCTTGCTGTTAAAGAGCTGTTAGAGGCGCAGTTTAGTGATATTTTAGAAGCTGGTAAATATAATGATATTCAGCTGTTTAAAGACTTGTGTAAAGCTATCAAGCCCTATTTTGAAGAAAATGGCCGAATATTTAAGAAATTTGGGCCTAATTCTGGAGCGGATGTCAAGGAGCCTTTGAGGTGGAATTTAACTCTTTGGTATAAGGCTAGGAGGGAGAAATTGCTTCCAAATAATAAAATTGTATCAACTTTAATAAATGAGTATGTGAGCTTGATTCCGGAAGAGCATAAAGAATTGTTTGACGAATTTCAAAGTCACGCTTATGCTTTTGAGAAGCATTGTGAAGATGCAGGGTTTGATTATACTATGTATCAGTTTCCTAAAAGGATTGTTGATGTCATTAATCAAGTGGTTGGTGAATGAACTTGCAAGGATTGAATGTTGGCTTAAAGAAAAATTTGCTTGTTGCGAGCAACTAATGTCTCTTTACATTGTAGGGTCGGTGTTTTATAAGTCCTTCGAAGAGATTAATGATGTGGATATTGTGCAAAAAATTTTGTTTGTGAACGATAATAAAATGCTAGGGTATGTGGGTTTTATTAATGTCGCCTCTGAGGAATTCTTTAATTGCTTTGGTAAAAAACTTCATGTAACGACTTTTACTCAGAATGATGAATTGGTTTTTGCAAAGTTTATGAATCTTAATTTTAACTTCAAAGTTTTGTAAAATGGGAAAAGATCTGCATTACAGCATTCTGACTTTTTTGGCAGCTAGACTGCATGGGCATCAATTTGTTTCAGAAGTTATAGATATATCTACAAAGGATTATTATATATATCGTATAAAAAGAACGAAGGGTATGCGTGATGTTGTTCTTGTCCTTATTGATGCCTATCATTACAGTGAGTTTGATTATTTCTCGAAGCCATCAGCTTTAGATGAAGGTGGGTTTATACTTATTGCTAGACCAGAGGCAACTTTTTTTGAGAGTTGGCATCAATACACAAGTGATAAAATTGTTCTTGGAAGCATTGGGGTATTACTTGGAGCACTAAGAAAAGATGAGTTTTGGACATATGAGAGGCCTAAGAAAAAAGACGAAGGCTCTAATTAATTGCCTTGTTATATCATTAGTAGCTGATCTAGCTGGGCTTGGTCACCCCACCATGCCCAAATCCTAAAGCTTTATGCTAAGATCGTAGAATGTTGGTGCGGGAAAAATGGTGAACTAGTGGACGCCAAAAGTGCCTAGCACAGCCCCGTGGCACCGGCCCGTCCATCGGCCGGCTTCCCCGCTGCTTTCGTAGCGGGGGGCGCGGGGTGCGGCTGCCCGTCCCGATGAACCTGCGCATTGTACTTTCTTCGCTTCTCACCGCTCTGTTGCTGACGGCCTTCCGCGCCAACAAGTCCACCCCCATGCAGCTGTTGCGCCTGCGCTGCGAGCTGCTCACCAACCCCGAAGGCATCGACGCCACCGCCCCGCGCCTGAGCTGGGAGCTGAGCGGTGCGGCCCGCGGCCTGGAGCAAACCGCCTACCAGGTGCTGGTGGCCTCCTCGTTCGAAAAGCTGGCCGCCGAAGGCGACTTGTGGAACTCTGGACAGATCACATTGATGTAGCGAAGCAGAAGAAATAGCAATAGGCTTTTCAATAATGCAAAAAGCCCTACTCTATTTAGAGCAGGGCTTTTTGGGGATTTAAAGAGCTGTTAGTGCATAGTTAAATACTAGGAGCGCATGTCCGGACTGCTGGAAGGAAAATATACCGGGTTGAAAAGCTCGCGCATGCGGCTACGGACGCGGTTGCCATAGCAGTGGTCAAGGCTGAGTGAAACTGAACCGTCTGCTTGTGGTGCATCGGTCGCGGGCAAGTTGGTCGTTAAATGTGTCATCGTGCCTTCTAAGCGTCCGCACTGGAATTCATCGTAGCGGGAGAGCAGCACATCTGACAAGGCGTTGACTTCGTTGCCGTAATGCTTCACCGGCATGGGCTCCGTACCCAGATCGTCAAAGCAAACCCCGGTACTGCCAGCCGATAGGTACGGGTTCAAGCCATCCGCCCCCTGGTCCGTAAAGCGCTTGGCCACCTGGCGGGCTGCCAACATCCCGAAAGGCTGGCGCGGGTTGCGCATGAACAGGCGCATGAGGGAGGTTTTGCCGCAGCCGACTGGACCGAACAGCAGCAACCCTTTGTTCAGAGAGTAGGGAAGACCAAGTTCCTGGCCCTTGGTTTCGAAGCGCGAGTCGTTGGTGAAGTACAGGCACAACAGTTCAAAGACGGCCTTGGTGTCAGCGGTCAGCTCGAAACCTGGGATAGTATCGTGCGCCTCCTGGAGCTTGATGTGGTACAGGTCTTCGGCAGTGATGACTGGAGGAGGGGGCGGATTGTGGAGATTCCAGCGGTAGAGCTGCATGCGCAGCTGCTGCCATTTCCCGACCCGATACTTGGCCAACACGGCTGCTTGTTCTTCAACGGAAAGAACAATGTCATCCGGCGTAGCAGGCACGATGGGCGGACCATCCGGAGTGGCAATGTGCAGGGTAGGGTTAGAGCTGGCCATAGGAGACGTTGACAGGGGCATGGAGACGTTGCTGAGCAGCGGCGTGGCGGCGAGGATATTGTGTAGTGTTTGCATGAGGATTGGTAAGCCAGAGGCTGTATTTGCGTTTTGTTTCAGGATAAGTCAGCCCCTGGGTGCCGTTTTTGATGGCGGCATGCAGCAAAGCCAAGCTGAATTCTTCGTTGTATTCGGCCAACTCATCGACCTGCATCTGGAAAGATTCTAGGGTCAATGGTCGGCCCCGTTTCTGGCGGAAGGTGACCCAAGAAGTGAACATATCGCGGAGCTGCTGAGTCATCCCGGCAGGGAACTGCAGGCTAGTCAGCAACGCCAATGCACCTTGCTGGGAAGGCTTGCGCGCCGCCAGTGGGGAGGAAGGAGGGGCGGCCGCAACTTGGGAGGATGAAGGGGCTGACGTCAGGCCTTCAGCTGAGGCAGATCCTTCCCCTATTTCCAATTTTTTTTGAGGCGCAGCCCGAGCTGCGCTACCCCCGACAGGGGTTTGATTGGAATTTACTTTGGTATTTACCCTGGTATTTATGTCGGCAGATTTCGCAGGGACTCCTTGCGGATTTTGCAGGGACTCGTTGCGGAATTCGCAGTCACTTTTCGCAGAATCTGCCGGCTCAGCAGCCTCTTGTTCCTGCGGATTCCGCAGGGACTTTTCCTGTGCCGAAGCCGTGATAGGGTTTGGAAGTGTAGGAATCAGCAGGCGCTTCTGGCGGGCTTTCGGATCGAAGCTCCGGGTCAGAAGGTCGTAGCTGTTTAGCTGCTTGATAGCGTCGCCGACAGTACGAATACCAATGCCCAGGCGCAGTGCGAAGTGCTCGTCGCTGGCGAAGACTTTGCCGCTGACTTTATAGAGGTCCAGTACTTCGGCCAAGATGAGCTTGGCCGTGAGCGTAATGTCTGGCAGGGCCAGCACTTCCGCGGGGACGATCAGGGCGCGAGATTTACGCGCCGCCTGGGCTGAGGCCGAGGTGGGAGAGGAGGCCGTCTTCATTAGGCGCGGTCCTCCTGCTGATCAGTGGAAATTGAGCCGAGCTCAACCTGGCGGCTAAAGGCCGCAATAGCTTCTATATCCTGGCGCCAGTAGTTCGATAATTCACTAGTTGGGCCCACGAAAATGCCGTTTCCTTATTGGAAACGGCATTTTTTATTCCTTGCACCCAAGGTCAGGTCTTCTATAACCGTTATGCGGCCTGGAGTTCTTCCTCTCGATAGCAGTCCCAATAGCCGTTGTTGAGGCGGTACACCGGCACCCGAAGCACCAACCCCGACTGAGGGTCACGCTCCTTGAGCTGGCCCCGCCAAATAACCGTGTGGGCTTGCGCTTCCGAAGCCGGCTGAACTTGTTGCCCCACGGCGTAGGAGTAGCCATCACCAGCCGCGGCCGGCTTGCTCTGTTCAGGGGCGGGCTCGGCTGTAGTGCTGCACTCCTCTTCATGCCAACTCAGTAGCTCTCTGCACGCTGGGCAGCGCGGTTCGGCCAACTCGTCGGTCGGCTGGTCATCTGCGTAAGTCGCTTCTTGTGCCTCGTATTGCTCCTGATAATCGAGTACGTAGCGGGTCGTTTTCGTCGTGGCCATAGTGTCGCTTCGGCAAAGTTTATACTAAACTACATAGTGCTAATGTTTTTGGCAAAGGTCGATAGCATAAAATTGACATGCTGATAGACAGATGTTTATATATACCTAAATCATCCAGCGATACATACGTCGCATAGTCCATCAGGCACTCCTGACTCGTCAAGATGCGGGTGCGGTGAATGCGGTTGGCCTCTAGGTCGTAGTAGAACGCCACGAAGAAGCCGCTCAAGCGAGATTACTCTAAGCCTCTTCTCTTCAACCGGCGACGGGCAGACGCATGAGCAAGCGGAGAAGAGGAGTGCGAAAAGCAGCGAGGAGTACAACAGCGCACTAACGCTGCGCGTCAACCTCTTGGTACAGGACAACTTAGTGCGGGACAAGAAAAGAGTGTCCTGCGCTATATTGTTACAACCCGGTCCTGCAGCAAAGTAGCCTCGCACATTTTTTTTGTCCAAGACAATCTTGTCCCAAACGTCCGAGCGAGCCGCTGCTGCGGGCCCGGGGCTCGTACTATGGCGGGCGGAAAATTCCGCCCCGCCGCTACCCGAGCCTACCATCTGTGGGCGGGCTTCACTTGAATGGCATAACTTGGTCGCATGAGTGGAAGCGAAACCATCGCCGAGTATTACCAGCGGTACGGTCTGGGGCTGCCGGGAGCCGGACAGGTCAGCGCCTACCGGATTGAGAACGTCACGCCCGCCGATTCCTTTCCGCCCCTGCGGCGGGATTTTTACAAGATCAAGCTGCTACACAGCGTGCAGGGCATCTTGTCGTACGCCGACCGGCGCATCGAGATACGGGAGCCGGCTCTGATTTTGGCTAATCCCCGGATTCCGCACGCCTGGCAGCGGCTGGCCGGGCACCCCAGCGGCTACGCCTGCCTGTTCACGGAGGAATTCGTGGCTTCGCCGCTGCAAACGGCCGCGGTGGCCGGCTCGCCGCTGTTTCGGGTGGGGAGCATGCCGGTGCTGTTTCCCCCGCCGGCGGCCGTTGATCGGCTTAGCGGGCTCTTTGAGCAGCTGCTGCAAGAGATGCCGTCGGCGTACATTCACCGGCAGGAGGTGCTGCGCAATTACGTGCAGTTGCTGCTGCACGAGTCGCTGAAGCTCGTGCCGGCCGCGGCGGCTTACCCGCCGGGCCTGGCCGCCGAGCGCCTGAGCGCCCGGTTTCTGGAACTGCTGGCCCGGCAGTTTCCCCTGGCGTCGCCGCAGCAGACACTGATGCTCCGGAACGTGAATGAATTTGCCCGGCACCTAGCCGTGCACCCCAACCACCTCAACAAGGCCCTGAAAGCGGTAACGGGGCAGACTACTACCGCCCACATTGCCGCCCACCTGACTGCTGAGGCCCGGGCCCTGCTGCGGCACAGCGACTGGAGCCTGGCCGAAATTGGCGCCGGCCTGGGCTTCGAGCACACTTCCAACTTCAATACGTTCTTTAAGAAGCAGACTCGGCAGGCCCCGCAGCAGTACCGTCGGCAGGTTAGGGGAAATTCATACAATTTGGATTGAACGGCATACTACGGCCCGGCCGGCCGCCGCGACCTTTGGGGCTCAATCAACTCCTTAGACAGTATGGACAACATCACCGGTAAAGTCGTCATCATCACGGGGGCGAGTAGCGGCATTGGCGAGGCCACGGCGCTGCTGCTCGCCGCCCGCGGGGCCAAAGTCGTCCTGGGAGCCCGCGGCCCCGAGCGGCTGGCCGCCCTGGCCGCGCACATTACGGCCGCGGGCGGGCAAGTGGCCTACGCCCGCACCGACGTGGCCCGGCGCGACGAGGTGGCCGCGCTGGTCGAGCTGGCCGCCGAGCGGTTTGGCCGACTCGACGTATTCATCAGCAACGCCGGCATCGGCCCCAACTCCCTGCTCGACGAGCTGCGGGTCGAAGACTGGGAAGCCATGATCGACGTCAACCTAAAGGGAGTGCTCTACGGCATTGCCGCCGCGCTGCCCGTGTTTCGGCAGCAGGGCGGCGGGCATTTTATTCATATCCTCTCCACGGCGGGGCTCGTCATCAAGCCCACGATGGCCGTGTACGCGGGCACGAAAAACGCCGTGCGGGCCATCACCGAGGGGCTGCGCCAGGAGGCTGGCGACCAGTTGCGCGTGACGGGCATCTCGCCGGGTTTCGTGCAAACCAACTTCGCCGACTCCATGACCAATCCGGCCGTCAGGGCCCAGACCGTGGAGCGCATGGGAGAAATTGCCATTCCGCCGGCCGCCATTGCCCGGGCCATTGCCTTCGCCATCGAGCAGCCGGCCGAGGTAGACGTGAGCGAAATCGTCATTCGGCCTACCGCGCAGGCTTAGACCGGGTTGGGGTGAGCGCAAGAATCGGCCGGCGGCAGAGGCGACGTGGAGGGTCGCGTCGTTGCCGCCGGCTGATCGGGCTACTTAGCAAGATTCGGGTTTTCTGCCGCCGCCGGGGGCCAAACCTTTGTGCCTCACAAAAACCCGAAACGATGCAAAGATTCAAAGACAAAGTAGCTCTGATAACCGGCGGCACCAGCGGGATGGGCTTCGCCACGGCCCAGGAGTTTATCCGCGAAGGGGCCCGAGTTATTATCACGGGCCGGAGTGCGGAAACGATAAGCCAGGCACTGGCGGAGTTGGGCCCAAAGGCAGCTGGTATCGTCTCGGATGCGGGCCGGACCGCCGCTATTTTTCGGCTCCAGGAGCAGGTGAAGGAATACGCCGAGCAAGTCGATGTGCTTTTCATTAATGCCGGCTACGGCAAGTTCTCGTCCATTGAAATGGCCGACGAAGCGCATTTCGACGAATTATTAAACGTACTGGTAAAAGGTGCCTTCTTCACCGTGCAGCAAATGCTGCCCCTGCTGGCTCCGGGGGGCGCCATCATCCTGAATACGTCCTTCGTGACGGGCTTTGGTCTGCCAAACTTCTCGGTCTATACCGCCGCGAAGTCCGCGGTGCAGTCGTTTATCAAAACCTTTTCAGCCGAATGCACCTCCCGGCAGATCCGGGTAAACGGCATCAGCCCGGGCTATATCAAGACCAACATCTTCAATAACACGGGGCTGACCAATGAGCAGATCGAGGCAACCGTAGCCGGTATCACGGCTACGCTGCCCTTCCAGCGCTTTGGGGAGCCCGTGGAAATTGCCAAAGCGGTTCTGTTCCTCGCCTCGGATGACGCGTCTTACATCCACGGCGCCGAGCTGTTGATTGATGGGGGCCTGTCGGTGGTGAAATAACCAAGGCGGAGTATTTTTTTTGTTTTGGGCTGTCTGGTTCCAGGTGTCGGGGCGGCGGGTGGGTATGGACGTCGTTGATTTTCTCGAACCATCGTGGCTCCGGCCCCTGCTCAGCTAACTGCAATCCGGCCGGTGTTCTCGAAATGCAGCCAGTCGGGTGCTCCGGTTAGAGGCCTGCGGCCGTGCTCCTGATCGAAATGCCCCCTATAAAGGCATCCTCAATGAACAACGCCTTCTACTGGGGTAAGAGGCGTTGTTCATTGAGGGTAGTTCGGTCGGGCAGGACTGGCTTTACACCAGCTTATCGGGGGTGATGGGCAGCTCTCGCACCCGCTTGCCGGTGGCGTTAAACACGGCATTGGCAATGGCCGGGGCCACCCCGATGGTGGCAATTTCCCCGATGCCCTTCGTGCCCAGGGCGTTGACGTACGGGTCGGGCTGGTTTACAAACGCCACCTGGATGTCGGGCGAGTCGGCATGCACCGGCACGTGGTAGTCGGCGAAGTCCTTGGTGACGTAGCGGCCGTACCGGTCGTCGATGATGGCGTGCTCCATCAGGGCCATGCCGATGCCGCCCACGGCTCCGCCCTTCATCTGGTTGGCGGCGGTTTTCTCGTTGATGATGGTGCCCGCGTCGGCGCAGGAAACCAGCTTGCTGACCCGCACCTCGCCCGTGAGTACGTGCACGCGCACCTCGGCAAAATGCACCGAGAACGAGTACATCGAATACTTCTGGCCCGCGTTATCGGGCTTGGCTTCCACGGCCACGGCCGTGCCGCCGGCCTGCTTGAGCAAGTCGGCGTAGGGCACGCGGGCCGGGGCGTTGCCGGCCAGGGTGAGGTAGCCGTCTGTCAGGCTCACGTCTTCTTTACTAGCCGTAGCGAAGGCCGGGTTGCCGGCTGCCGCCAGCTGGCGCAGCTTGTCTTTGAGGGCTAGGCAGGCCTGCTGGGTGGCCGGGCCCACGCTGTTGACCGTGGACGAGCCGCCCTGCGTGCCCGCCTTAGGAAAGGAGGAGTTGCCCAGCTCGAACCGGATTTTCTGCGGGTCCAGGCCCAGCGTGTCGGCAGCAATCTGGGTCATCACCGTGCCGGTGCCGGGTCCGATGTCGGTGGTGGCGCACTGAAGCAGCACCGTGCCATTGGCCAGCAGCTGCGCGCCCACGGTGGCGGCGCCCCGGTGCGCGCCGAAAGTGCCCACGCCCATGCCGTAACCCACCAGCCAGTCGCCGTCGCGCACGGCGCCGGGCTGGAGCTGGCGCTTGTTCCAGCCGATACGGTCGGCGCCCAACTGGTAGCACTCCTTCAGAAACTTGGTGCTCCAGGGCTTGCCGTTTTCCGGGTCCTGGTCGGTGTAGTTGCGCAGCCGAAACTCCAGCGGGTCGAGCTGCAGCTGGTGGGCCATTTCGTCCATGGCCGATTCCAGAGCAAAGGCGCCGGTGGCCTCGCCGGGCCCGCGCATCCAGATAGGCGAGCCCACGTCGAGGGCGGCCAGGCGGTAGCGCGTCGTCACGTTGGGCGACTGGTACATCATGCGCGTTTGGGCCAGCGTCGACTCGGTAAACTCCTCGTAGGTGGAGGTCTGGCCGATGCTCTCGTGGGTGATGGCCGTGATTTTGCCGTCGGCCGTGGCGCTCATACCCACTTTCTGCCAGGTGTAAGGCCGGTAGCCCACCATCGTAAACATCTGCTCGCGGGTCAGCATCAGCTTCACCGGGCGGTTCACCACCTTGGCGGCGATGATGGCGGCCGACTCGTGGGGCCAACTGTGCAGGGCATTACCGAAAGCCCCGCCTACGAAGGTGGCAATGACCTTCACGTTGTCCTCGGGCAAGCCCCATTCTTTGGCGAAGTCGCGCCGGGTGGCCATGGTGCCCTGGGTCTTATCGTACAGCGTCAGGCGGTCGGGTGCTTCCCAGTGCGCCGTAATGGCCTGCAGCTCCATAGGGTGGTGCACCTCGGTGGGAATCACGTACTCCTGCTCCAGCTTGATGGCCCCGGCTTTATACGCATCGGCCTTCCCGCGCTGGTAGTCGTTCATCGGGTTCTTCGGATTCTTCTTGGCCGCAGTGGGCAAGAAAGCCTGCGTGGCCCCGACGACCATGTTGGTCTGGTGCTTTTCCGGGGCGTACTGCCCCTTCACCAGGCGCGCGGCAAAGCGGGCCCGCTCCAGCGTGTCGGCCACCACGATGGCAATGGGCTGGTCGTTGAAGCGGATTTTATCGTCGTGGAAGATTTTCAGCGGCCCGCCCACCGTGGCTGGCTGCGAGGGGTCCTTGCCCGCCGTGTCGAAGCCCGGCACCTTGGGCGAGTTGCGGTGGGTCACCACGGCCAGCACGCCCGGGGCCCGTTCGGCGGCGCGGGTGTCGATGCCCGTCAGGCGGCCCTTGGCGATGGTGCTGCCCACCAGCACGGCGTAGGTAATGCCCGGCAGCTGGTACTCGGCCGAGTAGGTGGCCGCGCCGGTCACTTTCAGGCGGCCGTCCACCCGGTTCATCGGGGCTCCGATTTGCTTTTCTGGGGTTTTCATAACAGAATCAGAGGGTTAAGCCGCCGCTGCGGTTTTGAGGGCCTGCACAATGGCGTTGGGGCCGAGCTTCAGTTTGTAGGCATTGTGCTTGAAGGCCTTCGCGCCCTGCATAGCCACGGCCGCGGCTTGCCGGAACGTTTCCTCCGTGGCCGGCTTGCCCACCAATACCTGCTCGGCGGCCGTGAGGCGCCAGGGCTTGTGGGCCACCCCGCCCATCGCCAGCCGCGCCGCCTTGATGGTGTTGTTGCCGTCAAGGTCCAGCGCGGCCGCTACTGATAGCAGCGCAAAAGCGTAGCTGGCCCGTTCGCGCACTTTCTGGTAGTGCACGTGCCTGGTAAAAGGGCCATCGGGCACGTCCACGGCGGTTATCAGCTCGCCGGGCTCCAGGTTGGAGTCCTTTTCGGGCGTGTCGCCGGGCAGGCGGTGGAAGTCGGCGAAGGGGATGCTGCGGCTGCCTTTAGGGCCACTTACCTGCACGGTAGCATCCAGCGCCACCAGGGCCACGCTCATGTCGGAGGGGTGCACGGCAATGCACTTGTCCGAAAAGCCAAAGATGGCGTGCATGCGGTTCACGCCTTCGAGCGCGCCGCAGCCGGTGCCGGGCTGGCGCTTGTTGCAGGGCATGGTGGTATCGTAGAAGTAGGCGCAGCGGGTGCGCTGGAGCATATTGCCGCCTACGGTGGCCATGTTGCGCAGCTGCGGGCTGGCCCCGGCGTTTAGGGCCAGGGCCAGCAGTGGGTGCTTTTCGCGCACCTGCTTGTCGTCGGCCACGGCCGAGTTCAGCGCCAGCGCGCCGAGGCGCAGGCCGTTGGTTGAACGCTCAATCTTGGCCAGCGGCAGGCGGTTGATGTCGACTAGCTTCTGGGGCGTCGTCACGCCGCGCTTCATCAAATCGACCAGGTTGGTGCCACCGGCAATAAACTGGGCCTGCGGGTCCTTGGCCACCGCGTCGATGGCGGCCTGCTGCTTGGTGGGGCGGATGTACTGAAACGCATTCATACTTTTTGCCCTCCCTTCTTCACTTCCTGAATGGCCGCCACAATGTTGGAGTATGCCCCGCAGCGGCAGATGTTACCGCTCATAAACTCCCGGATTTCGCCTTCCGAGCCGGCGCGGCCCTCGCGCACGCAGGCCACGGCGCTCATAATCTGCCCCGGCGTGCAGTAGCCGCACTGGAAGCCGTCGTGCTTTACGAAAGCTTCCTGCATGGGGTGCAGCTGGTCGCCGCTGGCCAGGCCCTCGATGGTGGTGATTTCCCGGCCGTCGTGCATCACCGCGAAGCTCAGGCAGCTGTTCACCCGCTGGCCGTCCACGTGCACGGTGCAGGCCCCACACTGGCCGTAGTCGCAGCCCTTCTTGGTGCCGGTGAGGTGCAGGTTTTCGCGCAGCAGATCCAGCAGCGTGGTGCGCGGCTCCACGGAGAGCTTAACCTTTTTGCCGTTGACTTTCAGGCTCAGCGGTACTTGCTCGATGGATTCGGCGACCCGCTCGTCCAACTTGGCTTCGGCGGCCGAAATCACCGGGCCCGGCACCAGGGCCAGGGCCGTGAGCAGCGACGACTGTTTGAGGAAGGTGCGCCGCGAGTCGTCGTGGGAGCTTCCGGATTCGGGTTCAGCATTCATGGCGAGGGGAAATAAAGAGGAGGGACGAAGCGCTAGCTGGGGCCGGCCCGTGCGGGATTAATAAATTAGATTTCAATTCAAAACCGGGTGGCGAAAGGCCAGCGGCGTGCGGCCCGTGTGCTGCTTAAAGAACCGGGTGAAGTAGGTGGCGTACTCGAAGCCCAGGCGGTCGGCAATGTCGGCTACGCTCCAGTCGGTGTGGTGCAGCAGCGTTTTGGCTTCGTGCACCACCCGCTCGGCAATGTGGGTGGTCGTGGACTTGCCCGTCACTTCCTTCACCGACCGGTTCAGGCTGTTGACGTGCACGGCCAGGCGGTCGGCGTAGTCCTGCGCGTTTTTCAGGATGGGCCCGTCTGCCTGCGCCGTCACCGGAAACTGCACGTCGAGCAAGGCTAGGAACAAGTTGGTGATGCGCTCGGCCGCGTTGGTTGCCACCGCCGGGTAGCCACTGGCCGGCGACAGCTGGGCCGCCTCGTGGATAATGGTGGCGAGCTGATTGCGCAGCAAGTCGTACTTGTGCGGGTAGTCGGTGGCCAGGTCCCGGCGCATGCGCTCAAACCCGTCCGTCAGGTAGCGCAGTTGCTCGGCGGTGAGCAGGTACACCGGGTTGCCATCAACTTTATAGAGCACCGAGTCCTTCAGGCTGACGCCGCGCATGGCCGACTGCAGGAAGGGCTCGGTGAAGCCGCAGATGTAGCCCTGCTGCTCGCCGCTGCCTTCTACCGGCACCCAGGAATAGGGCACCAGCCGGTTGGTAAACACCAGCGCGGGCTGACTCACGGCGTAGCTGCGGGTGGCATAGTGCAGCTCATTGGCGCCTTCTACCACCAGCACCACCTTGAAATGGTCGCGTCGGCTGAACGCCCCCATCACCCGGCGCGACTCCTCCATGGTCACCACGTCGATTTCCCCCAGCAGGCCGGGGTTTCCCGGGTGCGTAGCAGTAGCCGGAGCAAGAAGGTGCGGTTGCGGCATCGGATTAGACAGCGCCTGCGTCAGGCGGCGCTGCCGGTATAAACTCCGAATGGGCGCCAGGGGTTGGCATTTCACGGCGAAAAGAGCGCAAAGAGTCACTCGTAGCTGTCGTATTCCTGGTCCGTGACCGGCTGCAGCCACGTCACAACACCCTTCTCGGTGTTGACGTTGAGTGCAATGTGCGTCATGGCCTGCTTAGGCGACGCGCCGTGCCAGTGCTTCACGCCGGGCCGGGCCTTGATGACCTCGCCCTTGCGCAGCAGGCGCACCGGCTGGCCGGCTTCCTGGTAGTAGCCCACGCCGGCAGTAATCAGCAGAATCTGGCCCGCGGCGTGCGTGTGCCAGTTCGAGCGCGCGCCCGGCGCAAACGTAACGCTCCCGCTCACGCAGTTGAAGTCTGCATCGTCTTTTACCAGCGGGTAGAGGTACACGGTGCCCGTAAAGTTGGCGGCCGGGGCCCGCTCTCCTTTCGGAAAGATGGAGCCGGGCGCGGTGTCGGCCGCTGGTTGCGGGAGCACCGTTTGCGGCTTGACGCGAAAGCCCGCCAGGAGCAGGACGGTACTCAGGGCGAGGGCGGGCAGCCCCGTTCGGAAGGTTATCATGGCTTGAAATGGTCGGGTGGTTAAAGACGCCCCGGCCCGCTTATTTGATTTTTAATTCCGGAATCAGCGGGTCCGTATCAATTAGCTCCAGCGCAGTCACCATCCCCAGGGTACCCTGCTTGTACTTCAGAAAATGCGGGGTTTTGACGTGGGCCTGGTAGGCGGCCTCGTCGGCGTACATTTCGAGGATGGTCAGGTGATTCGGGCGCTGCTTCTCAAATACCGCATACAGCGTCAATACCCCCGGCTCTTTGCGGATAGAGGCCTCAATTTCTTCCTTCAGCAAGGCTTTGTAGCTTGCGAGCTGCGTGGAATCGACCACAATGCGGGAGAGCCGGACTTTCTGCGGCGCGGCCGCGGGCTTCGCCTGCCAGCTTACCACGGCCAGCGCTAGGCTAACGAGCAACGACGCCTTCAGAAGGGGTTGGGACAATTTCATGGAGTGGAGCTTACGGGTGAAATGCGGGGAACAGCTGGTTGTACGGCTGGCATCCGGAACCGCCTCAGACCCGGCCGCCAGCCGTTACTTTTTCTTGGTTTCCAGCGCCTTCACCAGCAAGGCCCGGCCGGCGTCGGCTGCTTTTGGGCTCACGGCGGCCTCGTCCAGGGCCATTACGTGCTGTAGCTGCGCCGCTGTCAGGCCCACGTGCAGGCCCATGCCGAGGTGCGCCTGCAACATCGGCTCCACCCCGCCCAGGCTCACGAGGGTCGAAATGGTGGCCAGCTCCCGGTCCGGATAGCTGAGCACATCCCGCTCAAAAATGTCCGCGAACAGGTGCTCTTTCAGAAACCGGTCGATTTCTGGGCTGAACGCATTGACTCCCGTTTTGAGCCCCGCTTCGGGTTGGCCAGTGAGGGTTTCTAGGTTCTGTTTGCCGCGCTCGTACTTGGGGGCGACGCTGGTGATGGGCGAGGCTTCTCTGCCCATCTCGTCCTTGATGCCCCGAGCTTTGCGCTCCTCCAGCACCCTGATGAGCGTGTTGAGCCCCTGGAGGCTGCGCGGAAAGCCGCAGTAGGCGTAGAGCTGCACCAGTACTTCTTTCGCCTCGTTCACACTCAGCCCGGCGTCCAGGCCCTGGCCCAGCGCGGCGTGCAGCTTGGGCAAATCACCGGTGGCCGTGAGGGCCGAAATCGTGACAATGGTCTGCTGCCGGCTCGTGAGCGGCTCAGGTGGCGAAGCGTGGGTTTGGGCGGGCATGGCGATTGACAAGAACAGCAGCAGACCGGCTAAAGCCGCGGCGAAATAGTGGGTGGGGCGCATGGTACAGGTTGCTGGATGAGCCACCTACTGCGCATGGGCCGCCTGATACTCTGCGTCGGTGACGGGCCCGCCCCAATCGGCGATGCCTTGGCTGGCATTGGGGCTGATGGCGTAGTGGGAAAAGAGGCTCGTGGCCGTGGCGCCGTGCCAGTGTACCACGCCGGGGGCAATGCTCACTACCTCGCCGGGGCGCAGGAGCCGGGCGGGCTGGCCTTGCTCCTGGTAAAAGCCCGCCCCGTTCGTCACCACCAGAATCTGGCCGGCCGGGTGCGAGTGCCAATTGTTGCGGGCGCCGGGCTCGAAGGTGACGTCGCCGACCACGCAATCCGTCGGGTTGCCGGCCGGCACGAGAATCGTGGCAAAGGCCACACCGGTAAACTGGTCGGCGGCGGCCCGCTGGGCTTCGGGGCTGGCTGCCGTATCTTTAGCTGGTTCGCTCATGGTGAGAGGAGGCTTGGTAGCGGGCAATACGGCTGTTGCAATATGCTCTACAAAGGTCTCCCAGCCATTTTCCCCCGGAAAACAGGAATCAAACAGCTTTCTATACAATTCAAACAGCCTGCGCCGCTGCCCGATGTGCGGGAAAACCGATGACGACAGTAAGAAGCTGTTTGAGTGGGCAGCAAGGAAGTCAAAGCCGCTCTAAGGCAATAGCCGGTGGCCTTACCAACCGCCAGGAAATTTAACGCCCGCCCGGGTAATGGCCGCCGCTACCGTCAAGCTGCAAAATGTCTGGTTTTCTACTGCGGACCGGTTCAGCAATTGAGCGGTTGCCACCTACTGCCTGGATAGGACTCTTTAGAATAGGCTTGAATCGCAATTACTGGCATGTCGGGCACTCCCCGGCTGCTCTGCGCGGGTGGACCTAACAGGCGCTATTTCAGTCTCCCCAGGTAGCTCAGGGCGCGGGCCAGCACTTCGTCCTGGCCGCGGCGAATGCCCCGAATGGTGGGCCGAACGAGGATTTTGGGCTGGAGCCCAACTTGCTGCAGCTGGCGGCCATCGGCGTGGCGCACGTCGTGGCCGCTGAAAGACAGGCGAATGCCGCCGGGGATGGCGAAGCTGGTTACGTCGCCGTTGGCCCCGGCCGTGGGACTGCCGATAAACTCGGTGCCGTTGGCGGCCTCGAAGAACAGTCCGGAGTGCTCGGCCTGACTCTGGGTGCGCTCGTCTATCAGCATCACCGTCTTGCCGCGGTACACGGGCTGACCAGTGTTGGGCGGCAGCAGCTGCTCGAAAAAGTACTTCTGCCCGGACTGGTAAGTGTCGCCGGTCGTGATGTCAGGCTCATTGGGCGCGTAGCGGAAAAATCGTGCCCCGACGACGTTCTTCCGGTCGGTCAGGTAGGGCGCAATGGCCCAGGCGGTGCCGTTAGGGTAGTTGCGCATGTCGAAAATCACGGCTTTAGTGGCTTGGAAGGCCGCGAACATGCCGGGCACGTCCTTGGTCTGGAGCCGGCCCATGTCGGCGTAGCCGATGTTGCCGGGCAGCAGCCGGAACACGGCGGTGGTGTCGGGTGGCGGAGTGAGCTGACTGCCGGGCTGGGCGGTGAGCGTCACGGTGCGCTCGTGGTGGTCGGCCCCGCGCAGCCCGATACGAATGGGCGCGCCCACCGGGGCGCGCAGCAGCCGCCAGCGCAGGTAGTTGAGCCGCGTCCACTCGTTGGAGGCTGGCTGAATGGCCGCCAGGCGGGCAATGCGCGCCGCTACTTTCTCGCCGTTGATTTCGGTAATAACGTCGCCCACGTGCAGGTCCTTGGCCCCCAGGGCGGCCCCGAAAATCCGGGTAACGACCGGCTGGTTTTCAATGAACCGGACATCGACCGGCAGGCTGCCCTGGCCCACGTAGCGAACCACCGCGGGAGCCGAAATGGCGCCGTGCCCGTCCTGAATGTGATGGTAGAAGCGCGCCACGGCCAGGGCGTACCCGGCCGAGTCGGGCGCGGCCGCTAGCTCCCCGAGGGCAGTGCGCAGGGCCGCATCCCAGCTGGTGGGCATCAAGTCTTTATACGCGTGGAAATAATGGATGAGGGACCACATTTTGGCGCCGGCCAGCAGGCGGTAACCCAGCGGTGGGTAGGTGGCGGCGGGGTAAGCCGCGGGAAGCGGCGCAGCCGGCAGCACGGCGGCGTGGCCGGCAATGCCGGCCAGGGGCCGCGCTGCCGTTGCGGCCGGGGTGCGCAGCTGGCCCAGCGCATAGGCTGCGGCAGCCTCGGGCCGGGTGCCGGCGGGCAGCAGCGTCACGCCGCTCAAGCCGAGGCTGCCGTCGGCGCCCAGCAGTTCGGCCGTGCGGAAATTGACGGTGATAGTCGGGCTGAAGGCAAAAGCCACCGGGCGCACCAGCTGGGCATCAGACAGTGGTTCGGTGCTGGAGAGACGCACGTGCGGGTGGCTGCCCAGCGCCAGCAGGCCGGCGGTGAGCACCGCATTTTTGTTGACGAGGATTGCCAGCGGCCGGTTGCGGGCGTCTTTGCGCGGCGGCGTAGTTTCGCCGGTGCGCATGTAAAAGCCCGACCAGTAGCCGCCGCTCGTGCCGCCTTCTTCGGGGGCGAAGCCGCTGTGGTTGCGCAGGCGCGTGGCGGCCGTGACGAGCGGCTGGGTGGAGAGCATCCGTAGCAGGCCTACGTAGCCCAGGGCGTAGCTGAAGCCGCCGATTTGGTCTTCGGTGAGGGGCTGGCCGCCGCGCAGGTCAAGCAGCACGGCGCGGGCTTTGGGCAATTGCGCCGCAAAGGACCCCACCTTCTCAATCATGCCTTCGTAGTCCTCGGCCCCGGCGTAGTTGTTGGCTTGCAGCACCAGCACGCTGTCGGGAGCAAAGTATACGCGCATCGAATCGGCGGCCCTCGGCGTCGCCTTGACCGGCGGCGCGACCAGGCGCGCGGTGGTGGTCCCGTCGCGCAGCACGGCCAGCAGCTGCCCGATAGCGGCTACGGTTTCGGCGTCGGTCTGGGCCTGGGCCACGCGCGGGGCTGCCTGGGCGAAGGCCGAATCCCAGTTGATGTGCTTATAGCCGAGGTAGGGATGGAAAAATTTGAGGTGGCCGTAGAGCTCCGAGAGCCTGGCTACCCGCTCGATCTGGGCGGGCGTGTAGGCGGGAGTCTGCGCGCGCAGGACGGCCACTGGCCAACTCAGTAGGAGCACCAGGCACCAGGCGTATTTCAGGATTTGCATGCTGCGGTTCGTACAGTTCAGGCGGATGACGATACTGCCAAATATTGCGCTTACAAGATAGACGACAAAGCCGAAACAGTGAAGGCTTGGGCAATACTCGGCGCCTAGCTCAACTCAAATCCTCCAAAATCCTGCTCAGCCTTACAGTCAGGCGGCATTTCACGGATAGTGGCCGGACCGGGGGACGGTATCCCCCGGGACGTGGACTCCCCGATAATAAAGCCCGCCCGGGACGCGGGCAAAATCCGGGTCCCGGAGAAAGTGGACCGCGCGCCGGGGCCCCAGGGCGAAGAAAAACTGCTGGCCCGGATAAGGTACCCACGGGTCGGTATAGATAAAGCGACGGTCCTGCCAGTAGTTGGCGGTGCCCGGGACGCGCCGGAACGACGGCACGTGCAGCCCTTGGCTCAGGCTGACGCTGCTGTCGCCATCCAGGTACACGCGGTCCACGTAGTCGTAGCAGGGGTCCTGGCTGATGTCCTCGTGGACGTACCGATACGGCAGGCGAATGTAAACCCGGCCCGCCGGGTCGCGGAACAGCACGCTGTCCAGCGGCCCGATGGGCTTCAGTGAGTGCTCAAAGCGGGCGTACTCCGATTCGCAGGCGCAGCAAAGCAGGGCCGGGCAGCCCGCGAAGGCGAGGAAAAGCAAGGACTTCATGCCGTAAAAAACGAGAAGAAACCTGAGCTTCGGCCACCGGGGTGTTTCCCGTGCACTCCTTACGGATTCGCTGGCGGCTCTTGTGGGTTACTTCCGCTGCCAGATTGCTAGTAGCGGGCCCGAAGGAGCACTACTCGGGCCCCGTGCGGAAAGGCGGGGAGAAGGCGGTTCAACGGCGCTAGTAAAGAACCGGGACGGGCGCGGCGCAGCCGGAAAAAAAGTGGCGGACCGGGAATTATTTTTATTCTTTTTCCGCACCGGCTCCCGGGTAGGGTAGGAGGCTATTATGGCACGAATGTTAGAGAGGGGGCGCGGTTCCGGCCCAATTGACCGGCAAGCTCTTTTCCCCCTTGATGACTGCACGTTCCTTACCCGACTCTCGCCCCGCGGAGCCTCCCGCCCCCACTGCCACCGACGCCGAGCTATCTCTGCGCGCCCGCCGCGACCTGGCGTTGATTGAGGCCGCCCTGGCCGGCCAGGATAAGGCATACGAAGAGCTGCTGCGGCTCTACCGCAAGTCGGTTTACTACGTGGTGCTGAAAATGGTGCGCGACGCCGACGACGCCGAGGATCTAACCCAGGAAGCCTTTGCCAAGGCCTTTCGCCATCTGCAGCGCTACACGCCCCAGTTTGCCTTCAGCACCTGGCTGTTTCGCATCGCCACCAACAACTGCATCGACTTTCTGCGGCGCAAGAAAATCAAAACCCAGTCGATTCACGCCGGGCAGCACGCCGAGCAGGGCGACACCTTCACCTGGGATATTGCCGACCAAGACCCCAACCCGCAGGAAGCCTACATGCGCCAGCAGCGCATCGAGCTCATGCGGCACGTAGTGACCAAGCTGCCCGCCAAGTACGCTACGCTGGTGCGCATGCGCTACTTCGACGAGCTCACCTACGAGGAAATTGCCACCGAACTGGAGCTGCCCCTGGGCACGGTGAAGGCCCAGCTGTTCCGGGCCCGGGAGTTGCTGCTGGGCTTCATCAAAAACAGCAAATCCGCCATCTGAGCACCAGCGGCCCCGCTTCGCGCTTAGGGAGCTGCTCCTGGACTAAGCCGTAGACGGGCTGTACTGCGCCGCTTCTGAAAACCAAAAAGCCCCGCGCAGGCGGGGCTTTTTGGTTTGGAGCTAATGGCGAGACTATTCAGGAAGTCGAAAAACTCAAAAAGGCCGTCAGGCTGACCGAAATCCGCCTGCTTAAACAGCAGCATCCTTCGGAAAGCTTCCTACAGGCCGGCGGCGTTATACTGCTCCGGGGTCGTGCTTTGGAAGCGGATTTTCTTGCCTTCCCCATCGGTGAACTGCTGCGGAGCCGCCGAGCCGCTGCGGCGGTAGGTTTCATCGGCCGATGCGCCGTTGCCAAAGCCGCATTCCCCGTAGCCCGGCTCCGTTTCGATAACCACTTCCCGGGGCGAAAAGCGCAGCCGCAACCGGCAGCCCGTCGAGTCGTAGTCGGCCTGGAAGGCGCAGCGGCCCACACCTTGGCGCACCACGGCCCGCTGGTAGAGCTGGGCCAGACTGAAAGCGGGCGGCCCATTGCTCACATCCAGGAAAAACAGCACCGTCGAGTCGGATTCGGGATACACGGTGAGCGTGCCGCCGGCCTGCTCCCGCGTGGTGTCGCCCCAGTTGTATTCGCCGGCGTAAGCTGCAGTCAGCAGCGTAGCGCGCGGCGGGGCCGCCGGGCCGGCCCCCGTCGTAGCCGGCGCTTTCGTAGACTGGTCAGCCGGCTCGGTGCAAGCTCCCAGCGCGGCCAGCAGCAGCAGGGTTGGGCGAATGGGTAAGCGCATCATCGGGAGTAGAAATAGGGTTAACGAGTGAGGGGAAGCCTTACCGCGCAGCCGGTAATTCCAGCTCCGCATACGTGAGCGGCACCCGGCCGGCGGCCGTGGCTACGTCGGCGTTGGGGTCAGCATCGGGATGGGCCTGCAGCAGTACTACGTGGCGGGCATCGCGCCAGCGTGCGGTGCGCGGGCCCCAGTGCTGCGGGTCGCGCGACCACACTAGCTGCGGGGCGCCGCTGCCGCAGCGGTACAGGCTCAGGTCGGTGGGAGTCGCGCCGCTGGTCATGTCCTCGCACACGCTGAGCAGGTAGCGGCCATCGGGCGAAACGCTGGGCGCGCCCAGCAGGCTGGTGCGATGCCCAGTCCGCTGGTCGATGAGCAGCACGGCTGGCCCCTCGTCGGTGGCCACGTCAATCACCCATTGGTGCACCTGCGGCAGGCTGCCCCAGTAGTAATAGCCGATGTCTTTGCCCTCGGGGCCATCCTCCGACGCGGGTTCGGGTTTCAGCGTCACGGCCGGCCCCTGGGTGGGGCGCAGGATGAGCTGCTCGCCCTGGCGCTGCACGCGGCCGTCGGTGGGCAGCGTAGCGTCGGGCACGTTCGATTGATTCTCTTGGTCGCTAGGGCGCGCCGGGAGCGGGCCCGCCGGCAGTTTCGCGAAGTCGGCCGCCGTGCTCGGTTGCAGCCGCAGAATACCCGCGTGGTGGCCCAGCGAATCGACTACGTGCAGGGTGTCGGGGAAGGTGGCGGACGCCGGGCTCGCCGGGGCGGATGCGGCAGCTGGGGCCGAACGGGTGGTAGCGGGCTGGTCGGGCCGACAGCCAGGCAGGCCTAAAGCAGCACTGCCCAGCAGCATGACCGCACAGAAGTAAGACGATTTTCTCATGAACAGCAGGCTTGGAAACAGTAGAAAGTAGCAAAGGTCAGGTAACGGCCGGGCAGCCGGGCAGAAAGAGGCGGTGCAACGGGCCGCCCTCAACGGGGCAGGGGCAGCTCCGCGTAGGTTGCGGGCGCATCGTCGGGCAGCTCACCCTGGGCGTCGGGGTGGCGCATCTTCAGCATCGCCAGTCTCGGCCCGGCCCAACGTACTTCCTGGGGCTCCCAGGTGGTCGGCTCGCGCTGCCAGAGAAGGCGGGCACCGTCGGCTTCTATCCTGACCAGGGCGAGGGAATTGACCTGGTCGCCGCCGCCCAGGCCGGGACTGGTCAGCAGCACGAAGCAGCCGTCGGCGGAGGCTACCGGGTCGCCCATCAGCTCCAAGCGGCGGCCAGTACGCTGGTCGACCAGCACCGTGCCCACCGACTCCCAGTACCAGGCCCGCACCACCCACTGGTGGGCCGCCGGCAGGCTTCCCCAGTACATGTATTTTACGCCCTCGCCGTTTTGCAGCGTAAACTGGGCATCGGGCGTCGAGGAGAGTTTGACTTCGTTGCCGCGCGCTGGCAGCAGCAGCAGATCGAGTCCCTGGCGGCGCACCTGGCCCTGAGTGGCGGCGAGGTGCTCGACGGCTGGGTCGTTGGGCAAGTCGGGCAGGCTCCCGGCGGGCAGCTGGCTGAAGGCCGCCGCGGTACTGGGGCGGAGCTGCACCAGTTGCCCGCCGGGCAGTTGCAGCGTATCGGCCGGGCCCGCGGTGGCTGGCCGGGCAGCGGTGGGCACCGTAGCAGCCGGGGTGGCAGCCTGTTCGGTGGCAGGCGTGTCGGGGCGGCAGGCGGCGCTGGTCAGCAGCACCAGGAGCATCGCGGGGCCGGATATTATTTTCATATATGCTGCTAACGAAAAACCTGGCTTTGGGGTAAACGGGATGCCGACCGGTAGGCTTGCCTCAACAGCCAGCCGCCTACGCCAAGTTGCTTTTTCAGATGAAATACTGCTTGTTTCTGAGTGCGCTGCGAGCCGCCGGCTGTCATTCCTCCAACGGCGCTGAAGGAAGCCATTGCAGCCCACATTCGCCAGCATAGCGCCCACCCCGACAGCTACCGGCCGTTGCGCTGGGGGCAGGTGCAGAAGTGGCGCAAGGTGGATGACGACTCGCTGGCCATTCTGCGGTTTCGTAACCATGAAGATTCGCTGAATACCTGGTGGCGGCGCACCTATGCGGAGCGCGGTGCTGCCCTGGGCGAGCACTACGCCGACAGCATCTACCACCTGCAGGACAGCCTCAGCCGCCGCCACCTCGAGCTCAATACCATTGCTAGTGCCTACGACACGAGCCGGCTGGGCACCCGGGTGACTCATACCTATAAGCTACGCACGGCCACCGGCCAGCTGCTGCGCGACAGTGCCGAGTTTGTGGTGCTGCGCCACGGGCCGGTGGTGCGGCTGCTGAAGCTCAAGCCAATGTTCTAGGGCGGTTTCGGGACACCTGTACCAGGCAATTTGCCGCACAGGGCCCCGGCCCGGGTACCTGCCGGTGGCTCATCACGCCTCCCAAGTACGTAGCCAGGCGAGGTACTCATCTCGGTAAGCGTTGTCGTTGAGCCGGCGGACTTGTTTTGCCAGCTCCGCTGGCTCAGCCTCGTAATCGGAGACGGCAAAGAGTAGAAAGACCTCCCGGCCGGCCGCATTCCGAAAGAAGCTTTCCTGCTGAAGCCTTGCCAGCACGTCAAGACACGTATCGAACAGCTGCTTACGGAACCTGACAAACCATTCCTCATCGGCGGCTTTCGCCAGTACTTCGGTGCGCACCAGCCGGCTTATCTCATTGAAAAGGGCCTCGGCTCCGACCATTTCGTACTTCCATTCGGCGGGCTCAAACTTGTAATACGCGTGGTCTTCGGCTGGTTGCGTGGCCAGGTGGTCCAGCGTATTGATGGCGGGGCACACTGTCATAGCGCCCTCATCACTGTACAGGGCAAAGCTGTAGATACCCTCGGCATGGTGCTGCGTCAGCACCTCCGTAAACGCGACTTTAGCGGCTGCCGAAATCTGGCGCGCCAGCAACTCGAAATCAAGGGCCATAAGGAGGAAGCAGGTGGAAGGCCAGGCTTATTCCTGGTAGATATCGAACTTCGTGAACGGCACCCGCCCGAAGTTTTTGGTGGTCTTGGCCGTGGTGGTGCCGTGCTCGGGGTCGAGGGCGTGAAACTGTTCACTTCCGTCGCGGTGCAGCAGCCAGGTGCGGGTAGCAGGATCATACTTGAACGTCACGTAGCGCGTCCAGCGCTGGGCGCTGCCGCCGTAGTGCTCTACCGTGAAATAACCGTTTTTGATGGTGAGGCCCATAAACGGGTCGCCCATCATGCCGCCGCAGTCCACGCAGTAGACGGCGTTGTCGGAGCGGGCCGCCAGCGTGTACGTGCCGCCGGGGCCGCCCACAAACAGCAGCAGCGGCCGTTTGGTGGGGTGGTCTACCACGTCGGAGGTTTTCGCCTCGTCGGGTTTGTTCAGCACCACCAGCCAGTCGGGGGTAGCGTCCCGGTTCAGGTCGCCCCGGGTTGCGTTGAGTACGACGTAGCCGGCGGGCAGGGCGCGGAGGATAGCAGCCGGCAGGGCAGGGGTTGGGTTGGGCGGGGCCTGCGGGGAAACGGTCAGCGTCAGCAGGCCTGCATAGTAGAAAAAGGAGGAAAGGAGCATCGTGCGGACTTTATTCTGCAAATACCGACTCCGGCACCAGCCCGCGGACGAAGGCTTCGAAGCTGGGGGCCAGCAGGGTGGTGTGGTAGTCGTTTTCCTGGTCGATGTGTACCACGGCGGGCTCGCCCTGGGGGCCGCAGGCGCGGTAGTCGAGCATCACCAGATCGTGTCCGGCCGAGGGGCAGTCGGCTACCACGACGCCGATGGCCGGGTATTCCCACTGGTCAATCATGAACTGGCTACCCAGCTCGCCGCACAGCGAATTCGATTTGGCGTAGCCGATACCGCTGATGCTGGTGATGGCAATATGGTCGTCGGCCCAGCTGGTGGCCTCGGTAGTGGGAAAGCAGGTGTTGACGGGCACGCCGCCGTTGCGCGTCCGCATCAGGGCTACGTAAAAGGCGGGCAGCCGGTAGCCCAGGTCGGCCTCCACGCGGCGGATAAGGTCGTCAGTGGGTGGGGGCTCGGTGTAGGCTTTGGCAGCGTAGGCGCTGTCGGCCCAGAAATGCGAAGCATCAAAATCGGCGGGGAGCGGCATCGGAACGGGAGGACAGAAGGTTCACCAGGGGTACGCCCGAAGAAAAGGTTTGGTTCTGACCACCGGGTGCCTGCTGGGGTGGTCATGTGGCCACGCCGGCTCACTCTGGCGGGCAGCAACCTTACCGGCCGTTGCCGGGTAAAGCCTGGTAAGTACCCGGTTTATCAGGCCCCCAAGCCCGACTCCTTACATCCCCGCGCATGACTTCTGACCTTCATCCCGCCCAAAACGAGCAAGAACTGCTGGAACGCTACGCCGCCCTAGCCTACGACAAGCAAAGCGACCTGTACGAGGTTATTGGGGACAACTCCTGGAACGCCGACCTGGACGCGGGCACCATTTCCTTTGGTCCCCAACTGGTCTTTCCCCTGCAGGCGCTGGGTACGTTCTCGCACTCCTCCGAAACGTGGCGGTGGGCCTGGGTTGCGGCCGAATCCGACTGGCCCGCCCGGTTGCTGAGCCAGGCCGAGCGGCTCCGGGCCTACGGCGAACAGCACGGCATCGAGCTACTTACGGCCGGTGAGTTTGATGCTACCGAAACCGACCTGCACGTCATCGGCGCCATTGCCTCGGGCATGTTCGGGGCCAGCGGCTACTATCTGGCCAACTACGGGCAGGGCACGATGGTGCTGACGGTCGAGAGTGCGCAGATTGACCAGGTGCCCAAAAACGACTTCGCCCGCATCCCGTCCGTGTTTTCGCAGGTCATCAGCGTATTTGAACTGCGCCACCGGCCGGCGTTTGTTTACTACGTTACCCAGAAGGGCTACCCGGTAACCGAAACGGCCGACTCGGTCAGCGCGGCCGTAGACTCGGGTACCCTCACCGCCACCTTCGACGACCAGGGCCGGCTGACCAAGCTGCAAGGCAGCGGCAGCTAGACGGCGGCCGGGCGGATAGGGGTAGCCGCTTCCTTTCCCCGGCTCGTAGCCTGTACAGCATAATGTAGCTTGTGCAGCATACTGCTACTGCCCACTGCCGCTACTGCCTCCACCGCCTGCAGTTGCAGCGTGGCGCTTTCCGGGCTAGGGCTGGTGGCTTTCACACGAGCGGGCGTAAAAGCTAAAAGCGACTCTGCTACGTCGCAAAGGAGGTGCGGGCGCCCAGAAAGGCGGCAATAAGTATTGGGAGTACGCTACGTGGCCCGGACTGGTGCCACTGCTTAGCCGGTACCTCATTTAAGCTACAAACTTCCGCAATCAGGCTACGGATGGCCGGCAGCAGGCCCGGACCTTTGTTTGGTACAATAACCACCTCCATCATGACTGCACAACCGCACCCCGCCGGCGAAACCGGCCCGCCCCCTGCCACCGGCGTTTTACCTAAAATCTGGTTTATCACGGGCGCTTCCCGCGGCTTTGGCCGGGTCTGGACGGAGGCCGCCTTGCAACGGGGCGATAAGGTGGCCGCCACGGCGCGCCAACTGGCCAGCATCGCCGATTTGACCGAAAAATACGGCGCCAACGTGCTGACGCTGGCCCTGGACGTAACGAACCCCGAGCAGGTAAAAACCGCCGTCGCGCAGGCACATGCTCACTTCGGCCGCCTCGACATTGT
>Ga0247729_10000114_pt1 | contig 38034 bp, 37 predicted proteins | sample UWRJL133311R2_FD_180958 | JGI IMG/M metagenome (GOLD analysis project Ga0247729, IMG submission 180958) | Plant litter microbial communities from Arlington Agricultural Research Station in Wisconsin, United States - UWRJ-L133-311R-2 | ecosystem: Environmental > Terrestrial > Plant litter >... | reverse complement strand
GGGTGAAGTCACCATGGAACACGGCATCCGCGAGGATGAAGTCGATTAGTTCTGTACGCGCATCAGTCACAGGCACAAGACTACCGACCGGCATCCGTTCTGCTCATTCCTGCGCGCCGCTGGCGCAACTCAGGCAGTTTTCGGTCGGCCCTGCGGTGTCTGCTGCAAATCCGCACGGTGACAGCGCTTTTTGCCTGAGTTGCGTTGGTGGCTTCCTAGACTGGTGCCATGCGCGTAGCCACCTGGAATGTGAACTCCATCCGCACTCGATATGGCCGCGTGGTCGACTGGCTGGTGCGCGAGGACATCGATGTCCTCGCGATGCAGGAGATCAAGTGCAAGCCCGAGCAGTTTCCGCTCGAGGCGTTCGAAGAGGCCGGGTACGAGGTCATCGCGCACGGCCTCAACCAGTGGAACGGTGTCGCCGTCGCGAGCCGGCTGCCGCTCAGCGACATCGAGACCAACTTCTCGAACCAGCCCGGCTTCCTCAAGGGAGCGGAGGGTCCGGACCAGCCGCTCGAAGCCCGCGCGCTCGGTGTCACAGTCGACGGTGTTCGGCTCTGGTCGCTCTACGTGCCCAACGGACGCGCCCTCGACGACCCGCACCTGGTCTACAAGCTCGACTGGCTGGCGAAGCTGCGCGAATCGACGAAGGCCTGGATGGAGCTCAACCCGGGCGCACCGATTGCGCTGATGGGCGACTTCAACGTCATCCCGACCGACGAAGACAACGGTGACCCCAGCATCGTCGTCGGCGTCTCGACGCACGTCTCACCCGAAGAACGAGCCGCCTTTGCGAGCTTCGCCGACATCGGGCTCTCGGATGTCGTCCGTCCGATCGTCCCGGAGGGCTACACCTACTGGGACTACAAGCAACTGCGTTTTCCGCGCAACGAGGGCATCCGGATCGACTTCATCCTGGGTTCCGACTCGTTCGCCGACCTGGTCACCGACGCCAGCATCCACCGCAACGAGCGCAAGGGCGATGCCCCGAGCGACCACGTTCCCGTCGTCGTCGATCTCGCCCTCGAGGGCGAAGACGACGACCGCCCGATGATCTTCTAGGAACAGCATGACTACCGCACCGTTTTCGCCCGCCATCGAGCTCTCGGACGGCAACCGCATTCCGCAGTTCGGGCTCGGGGTGTACAAGGTCGAGGACGCCCTGGCCGCCGAACTGGTTCAGGGAGCGATCGAGGCCGGCTACCGCCACGTCGACACCGCGAAACTGTATTTCAACGAGAAAGGCGTCGGCGCAGGGGTGCGCGCCTCGGGACTACCGCGCGAAGAGATCTTCGTGACGACCAAGGTGTGGAACGACGACCAGGGCTACGACGAGACACTGCGCGCGTTCGACACCAGCCTCGGCCTGCTCGGCATGGACTACGTCGACCTCTACCTGATCCATTGGCCGGCTCCGTCTCGTGACCGCTACCTCGACACCTGGCGCGCGCTCGAGAAGCTCAAGGCCGACGGCCGGGCACGCTCGATCGGAGTGAGCAACTTCACCGGCGCGCACCTGGCCCACCTGCTCGATTCGGCATCCGTGAAGCCGGTCATCAACCAGGTCGAGATCCACCCGTTCCTGCCGCAGAACGACCTGCGCGCGTTCAATGCGAGCCACGACATCCGCACCGAAGCGTGGTCGCCGCTTGCCCGCGGTCTCGCCGTCGCCAACCCGGTGCTCACTGCGATCGGCGAGAAGTACGGCAAGTCAGCAGCCCAGGTCACGCTGCGCTGGCACCTGCAGAACGACCTCATCGTCATCCCGAAGTCCAACTCGGTCGCGCGCATCCGCGAGAACTCGCTGGTCTTCGACTTCGAGCTCGACGCAGACGACCTGGCTGCCATCGACGCCCTCGAGACGGGCATCCGCACCGGCTCCGATCCCGACCAGGTCGCCTGACCCCACCCCCTTCCCCCCGGGTTTGTGCTTTTTTGCGGTTGGGACGACCTCAACCCGCAAATATCGACAGACCCGCGAGTGGGGTCGGGCGTGTCACGGGACGGGGCGGGACGGCACGGGACTGGGCGGCACGGGACGGGGCGGCACGGGACGGGACGGGACTGGGACTGGACGGCGGATGGCTAGCCGGGCGCGAGCAGGGCCGCCACGGCAACCAGGATCGGCACCGACCCGATGGTGGTGAGCAGCACCGTGTCGCGGGCCAGCACGACTCCCCGCTGGTAGCGCTGCGCGTAGACGAAGATGTTCTGCGCGGTCGGCAGCCCGGCCAGCACCACGACAGCGAACAACTGCTCTCCACTGATTCCAAAGACGAAGCGGCCGAGCAGCCACGCGACCAGCGGCATCACGGCTAGTTTGATAGCGGTTGCTATCACAACCGCGCGCCGGTCGGTGCCGGGCGCCAGCGGGCGCGACCCGTGCAGTGACATCCCGAACGCGATGAGCACGAGCGGCACGGCTGCGGCGCCGACGATGCGGAATGGCTCCATGACGGCATCCGGAAGCTGGATGCCCGTGACAGCCAGCACCGTTCCCAGCGCGGAGCCGATGAGGATCGGGTTGGTGAACGGCCGGGAGAACGTCTTCCACACCGAGGCGCGACCGCTCGTGGTGATGTCGAGGATCGTGAGTGAGATCGGCGCGAGGATCAGCAGTTGGATGAGGATGACCGGCGCTGAGTAGGCCGGGTTGCCGAGCACGTACACGGCAACCGGGATTCCGATGTTGTTCGCATTGACGTACCCCGATGCGAGGGATCCGATGATCGCCTCCGGCAGCGCGCGCCGCAGCACGAGCAGCGCGATACCGGCGAACAGCAGGCAGCAGACCAGGGCCGTGATGAGCGAGACCGCGAGCAACGACGAGAACAGCACGTGGACATCCGCGTCGGCGAGCACCGTGAACAGCAGTGCGGGCGAGAGCACGAAGTAGACGAGGCGGCTCATGACGAAGGGCGCGTGCTCGCCGAGAACGCCGAATCGGCCGACGATATAGCCGATGAGGATGACGACACCGATGATCGCAAAACCCACCAGAACGCCGCCCATGCCTCCAGTCTTCCCTACGATCGGGCGGCGCATGACACTCGGCGAACTCGCGCGCAACCTTGCTTGCCATCTGCCGTGAACCGCGCCGAAGCTGGTGACGGAACCATCGCCGACGAGAAGCATGGAGACCAGGCCGACCCGAATTCCACGGAGTGAACCATGACCCGAGACCAGTACACCTTCGACAACCCCGCCGAACGCTACCCCAACATCCATCCGCCGGTGCAGCAGCAGGATGAACCCGGCCTGCAGTCGCTCATGGAGCCGGTCCCCGACCTCGGCGAAGACACCTACCGCGGATCCGGGCGGCTCGAGGGGCGCAAAGCGCTGATTACCGGTGCCGACTCCGGTATCGGCGCAGCAGTAGCCATCGCGTTTGCCCGCGAGGGCGCCGACGTCACGCTGTCGTACCTTCCCGAAGAAGAAGCAGACGCCAAGCACGTCGTCTCGCTCATCGAGGCGGCTGGCCGCACGGCGGTCACGTTTCCCGGCGATATCACGGATGCCGAACACTGCCGCTCCCTCGTCGCCGCCGCGGTCGAGGGCATGGGCGGCCTCGACATCGTCGTGAACGTCGCGGGCAAGCAGGTCTGGCAGCCGCGGCTCGCCGACATCACCGACGAGCAGTTCGAGCAGACCTTCCGCACCAATGTCTTCGCCATGTTCTGGATCGTCAAAGCTGCACTCCCCCACCTCGGACCGGGTTCGAGCATCATCAACACGGCGTCCCTCGAGGCCTACAAGCCCGCACCGGATCGGCTCGACTACGCGAGCAGCAAGGCCGCGATCAACAACTTCTCCAAGGGACTCGCCCAGCAGCTGGTCGCCGATGGCATCCGCGTCAACGTAGTCGCCCCCGGGCCGACCTGGAGTGCACTGCAGGTCACCGCGGGTGTCGACCCGCAGACACTGCCCGAATTCGGGTCGAGTGAGACTCCGATGGGCCGCTCCGGCCAGCCCGCCGAGCTCGCGCCCGCGTACGTCTTCCTCGCGTCTCCCGAGTCGAGCTTCGTCTCGGGCGAGACGCTCAACGTCAACGGCGGCATGCCCACCCCATAGGCCTGCTCCATCCAACGCCTGCTCCATCCAACGCCTGCTCTATCCAACGGCAGCTCCACCCCAAGAAAGGCTCACCCCATGCTCGGAACCAACCCCATCGGCGTCGTACTGCTCTCGACCGACCTCGCCGCCTCCCGCGCGTTCTACGCCGACAAGCTACAGCTCGACATCATCGAAGAGAGCGACTCGGCTATCGCGTACAACAGCGGCTCGACCCGCCTCACCGTCACCGCGAGCACGACCGGCAGCAACGATGAACAGACCAAGGCAGCCTGGCGCGTCGGCGACCTGCGCGCGACTCTCGACTGGCTGAAGACCCGCGGGGTGCAGCCCGAGGATTACGACACCGAAGAGCTGAAGACGGTCGACGGTATCGCCGACCGCGGCACGGTCTGGGCTGCCTGGATCACCGACCCCGACGGCAACGCCCTCGGTGTCGAGCAGCCGAAGTAGCCACCCGTCTAGGGTTGACGGATGCCGCACCTCGACGTCTTCGGAGCCTCGCTGTACTACGAGACCGACGGCGTACCCGGGTCACCCCCGTTGTTGCTCGTGCACGCCGGTGTCGCCACGCTGCGCATGTGGGACGAACAGGTCACCGCCCTGGCGCGCGAGCACTACGTCATCCGCTATGACTGCCGCGGGTTCGGCGAGACCGAGGCGCAAGCGCTGCCCTACTCCGACGTCGACGATGCGATCGCGATTCTCGATCACCTGGGCATCGACTCGATGACCGTGATCGGTGCGTCCCGTGGCGGGCGCATCGCCATCGACCTCGCGCTTGTGCACCCGGACCGCGTGCGCGGCCTGGTCACCCTGTGCTCGAACCCCGGCGGTTTCGAGAGCGACGCTGAGACGTCGCGTGAGAAGGAGCTGTTCGCTGCCCTCGATGAGCTCGAGGCGGCCGGCGAGTGGGAGAAGCTGCTGCGCGCCGAGGTCGAGCTCTGGGATTTCGGTCCGTTGCGTTCGGCCGACGACCTCGACCCGGCGTTTGTCGCCCGCGCCTACACACTCGCCATGGCGAACATCGACCACGGGTCGAACCAGCCGCCAGCACTGCCGCTCGACCCGCCGGCTTTCGGTCGCGTCGACGCGATCACGGTTCCCGCCCTCGTCACCGTCGGCGCTTTCGACATCGCCGAGATGCTCGCGGCCTACGAGTACCTGTTAGCGACGCTCCCCCAGGCGACGGGACACGTTTTTCCGTCGGCAGCACACCTGCCGAACGTGGAGTTCCCGGGTGAGACCGAGGCGGTGCTGACCGGGTGGCTGAAGGCGCACGCGCTGTAGGCGGGTCCGAAGTCTGGGTGCTGGCTGAATCCCTGCACGTGTGACATAAGGTGCAAGTAACCCCGAAACGCACCGAAGGAGCCCACCATGGCCGACGTCGAACAGAAGCACGCGAAGACATTCGCCGTGGTGATCAACCCGAGCAAGTTCGACGACGTCGACCAGACCAAGGCGACAGTCGCTGCTGTCGGCACACGACTCGGCTGGAATGAGCCCCTCTGGTTCGAGACCAGCATCGACGACGCCGGCACGGCCGCGGCGAAGGACGCACTCGGATCCGGGGCAGACCTGGTCTGCTCGATGGGAGGTGACGGCACGGTGCGCGCGGTTGCGGCCGTTCTCCGCGGCACCTCGGTGCCCTATGGCCTGATTCCCGCCGGCACGGGCAACCTGTTGGCCCGTAACCTCGGCATTCCCCTCGGCGCACTCACGGATGCCGTCGAGATCGCCCTGCTCGGCCAAGACCACGCCGTCGACGTCGGGCTGGCCGAGTTCGACGACGGCGAAGAGCGCGTATTCATGGTCATGGGCGGTGTCGGGCTCGACGCCGAGATCATGAACAACACCGACGACGACCTCAAGAAGAAGGTCGGATGGGGCGCATACGTCGCCGCCGGGGCACCCGCGATGTTCAAGTCGCCTTTCGACGTCACCCTAACCATCGACGGTGTCGAGGCAGAGCCGACGCGTGGCCTCATGGTGCTGGCCTGCAACTGCAGCTCGGTCGTGGCCAACATCGAGCTAGCCGCTGGAGCGGTTCTCGACGATGGAGACCTCGAACTCGTGCTGCTGCGTCGCACCCTCGGCGTGGCCCTCGACGTCGCCACCGGCAACCGGAACAAGCTCTCGTCGCTGCAGCAGTGGCCCGGGCGCGAGTTCAGCTTCGAGCTGGGCGAGCCGGTCCTGGCCGAACTCGACGGCGACCCGGTCGGCGAAACCACTCGCGGGCGATTCGGCGTGGATGCCGGAGCCTTGCTCGTGCGTCTTCCCGTGCCGGCGCCCAAGGCTCCCGGCTTGACGCCGCTCGACTCGGTCATCGTCGACACGACCGACATCAACACCGTCGTCGAGGACGACTAGCGCGCTGCCTTACCGCGCCGCGTCGCCGTTCTGCGACTTGCCCTCGGCGATGTAGGCGAGGCGGCGCAGGGTCTCGACGTTGCGGAACCCGAGCGGCAGGTCGAGCAGCGGGGCCGGGACCAGGGATCCGGGGCCCTTCACGGCTTGCTCCTCGATGCGCACGACGCAGCCGTAGTCGCGGGGCTTAGCGTCGATGGTGACCCGAGCCTCGCCGATCGGCCAGCCCTTCGGCTGGATCACGACGCGGCGGGGCGGGTCCCACTCGAGCATGGTCGTCTCATCGTTGATGAGCATCGGCCAGATGCCGAAGGAGTGCTGCAGCTTCGAGCCTTCGGCTGGCCAGTTCGCGTCGACGTCCCGCATCCGAGAGGCCCCGACCACCCAGGTCGGAAACACCCAGCCATCTGCGATGACCTCGAACACAGCCTCGGCGGGGCAGGCGAAAGCACGGTAGTTGATCGACATCTGACCAGCTTGGAGTGGCCCAGCCACGAATGCCACCGCATCCGCCTATTCACTGCCGAGTTCCAGCCGCGCAGCAGTTTTGCGCGGTGCCGCCGGTTCATTGCAGCTTTCCCGCGCCGGGGACAACCAAACCGCGCGATTTCGCGCCTACCCTCGATTGAGCCCGGAAATATTCTTTGGGCGCACACGCAGTCCCATACGCACAGCCCAGATGATCGGAGGTAGAACCATGTCCAACACGCTTTCCGTAAGCACAGTGACCATTGTCGGTGAGCCCGAGGTTGTCGAAGACGTCGCCCTGCACCCGTCCTGGCTGCGCCTCAAGGCCGCGGTCGCGATTCTCCAGCCGCTGCAGGTCAAGAACGGCTCGGTTCCGGATGCCGTGAAGTCGGCCGAGAAGGCCATCCACGAGATCACCGAGTCGATCGCCGACCTCGCCCCCCTCTTTCCGCATGATGCCGAGTATCTCGACGCGCTTATCGTCGACTTCGACCGCTGGGTCGGAGAAGGCCTCGGCGAACCCGACTTCCTCGATTCGCTTCAGGCGTTCCAGCCGCAGCAGCACCGGATCGACGGCCTGCGCCACCTCGTCGTCTTCCCGATGAACACCCAGAACGGCAGCCCGAGCAAGCTGGTCGAAGCGGTGCTCGTCGAGGTCATCTGGCCGGAGTTCGTCGCCGAGCTCGAGGCGGGCGACTACTCGAACGCGCTGTTTGTACCGATCCGGTTCGTCGACTTCACTGCCGGGTACGACACCAACTCCGCGGTGCTGTTCCCCGAGACCGTGGCGATGCGCGCCATCCCGACGTTCACCTGGGGTGCGATCTTCGCCGACCGCGAGGCCGCGCGCTTCCGCCGGGTGGTGGGTGCGGCATCCGAGATCACCAAGCTCGAGCTCCCGGCAGACGCGCTCACGCTGCTCGAAGACCAGAAGCTGACCGAAGAGACCTTCGTCATGTGGGACCTCATCCACGATCGCACGCACATGCGCGGTGACCTGCCGTTCGACCCGTTCATGATCAAGCAGCGGATGCCGTTCTTCCTGTACTCGCTCGAGGAGCTGCGCTGCGACCTGACCGCCTTCCGCGAATCGGTGAAGCTCGAGCGCGAGCTCAGCGCCCAGGCAGTGCTGACCGAATCCGAGGCGTCGATTCTCGAGCACGCGAAGTTGGTGCAGTACGCGGTGATCTTCGACCGCATCTTCCGCTTTGCGATCACCGGGTCGCGCGTGCGCAATTACGACGGCCTCGGCGGGCAGCTGCTGTTCGCGTGGATGCACCAGCACCACGTGCTGCACTGGACCGACACCAAGCTCGCGTTCGACTGGGACAACGTGGCGGATGTCGTGATCGCCCTCGGCGCAGAGATCGAGGACCTCTACTGGAAGTCGATCGACCGGGCGAAGGTGTCGCACTGGCTTGCCGCCTACGAGTTCGTCTCCACGACCCTCACTCCGCACCCCGCGTCGGTGTGGGCTGCCGGGCTGTCCGCTGAAGTGCTGTCGGGAGCGCCTAAGGGCTACACCGACGCCGTGCTCGACGACGAATTCCCGCTGTCGATGTTCTACGAGGCCCTCTCCAAGAAGATGGCCTCGGTTATCGAATCCACCGCCGGTATCACGGCAAACGCGGGCTGAGCATCCGCCGTCATCCGCCGAACACCCCGTCCGGCGGATGACGCGGGCTCCTCGACCAGCTTTCCCCCGCGTGACGGATGCCGCACGCGGCAAGCATCGCTAGCGTTGGAGAATGACCGACCAGTGGGTTCGCCCGCGCCCCGACCGCCGCGGCGTGCGGTTCGACGCGCTCCGGGCCGCCCTGATCGGGATTGGCGCTGCGACCTCGACCCTGCTCTACCTGCGCATCGGTTTCACCGACAACCCTGCCCCGCCCTGGCTGAGCGTGGTTTCTATCATCGGGGTGTCCGCGCCGCTTGCTTTCCGCCGGCTGTATCCCGAGGCCGTGGCGATCCTGGTGTCGATTGCGTTTTTCGTCAGCCTTCAGTTCTCTGTACCCGAAGTCATCTTCACCCAGATCTCCCTGTTCGTCGCGATCTACACCCTGGGCGCGTGGGGTCGAAATCGCCTGCGCGCGACGATCCTGCGCATCACCATCATTGTGGGGATGTTCATCTGGGTCATCGTGAACCTGCTCATCAGCGTGAGCGACCCGAACCTGCTGCCCGACGTGTCTCGCTCGGGTGTCTTCTCACAGTTCGCGTCTTACGCGGTGATCAACGTCATCACCAACGCCCTCTATTTCGGTGGTGCCTACTTCTTCGGCAACTCGTCGTTCGCCGCAGCCCAGAGGCGTTCCGAACTCGAGGCACGCACTGCCGAGCTCGCTGCCGAGCGCGAGCGATCGGCAGCCCAGGCCGTCGCACTCGACCGGGTGCAGATCGCGCGCGAACTGCACGACGTGGTTGCCCACCACGTCTCCGTCATGGGGATCCAGGCCGGGGCGGCCAGGCGGGTGCTGGCTGTCGACCCGGCCCTGGCATCCGAGTCCCTGGCGACGATCGAGCAGAGCGCCCGCAGCGCCGTCGACGAACTGCACCACCTGCTGGTGACCCTCCGGGAGAGTTCGGTCGAACCGCCCGAGGTTGACGCAGCCCACGAGAGCTCGTCCACGCGCGGAGTAGAGCAACTCGACGAACTCATCGCCGAGTCGATTGCCGCTCAAACACCAGCCACCCTGCACGTGATCGGCGACCAGCGGCCAGTAACCAGCCTTGTCGGTTTCACGCTCTACCGGCTCGCGCAGGAAGCCCTGACCAACACCCGCAAGCACGGCGGCGATCGTGCGACAGCCGACGTACGCCTGCGCTACCTGCCCGGGGCGGTCGAGCTCGAGGTCTCTGACACCGGTGCCGGGCGATCGCTCAGCCGCACCTCTACGGGCCTCGGCCAGCTCGGAATGCGGGAACGCATCGCTGCCGTCGGCGGAACCGTGACCTTCGGACCACGCGCGAGCGGCGGCTACCTCGTTCGCGCCCGCATCCCCACTCTCGTCCCCGCGGAAGAAGCCCTGAGATGACCACCGTTCTGCTCGTCGACGACCAGGAACTCGTGCGAGCGGGCTTCCGCATCATCCTGCAGTCCGAGCCGGGAATCGATGTCGTCGGCGAGGCGGCCAACGGCACGGATGCCGTCCGGCTGGCGGCCGAGCTGAACCCCGACGTCATCTGCATGGACGTGCAGATGCCCGGGGTCGACGGGCTCGAGGCCACGAGGATGATCGTCGCCGACGCCGCCGTCACGAGCGCTGTGCTCATCCTCACCACTTTCGATCGCGACGACTACCTGTTCGAGGCGCTTGCGGCCGGCGCCAGCGGGTTCCTGCTGAAGAGCGCCAGCCCGGAAGATCTCGTCTCGGCAGTCGAAGTGCTGGCCCGGGGCGATGCGCTGCTGTCGCCCGACGTCACGCGCCGGGTGATCGAGCGCTTCGCCGACCCCGCTCCCGCAACCGCTCCCGCTCCGGCACCAGACCTCGGCGGGGGAAACCTGCCCGTGGCGGGGGTTATTTCCCCCGCCACCGCCGATTTTCCCTCGCCGGAAGGCGCTGGTACCCCCGCCGACCCGGCGCGCGGCCGCAAGACCGGCGCGACAGCCGCCCTCACCGAGCGTGAGACCGACGTGCTGGCCCTGCTCGCCCGCGGCCAGTCGAACGCCGAGATCGCCAGTCAGTTGTTCGTCGGCGAGGCCACGGTAAAAACCCACGTGTCGAACCTGCTGGCGAAGCTCGGCATCCGGGACCGCATCCAGGCCGTCGTATTCGCCTACGAGAACGGCATCGCGGTTCGTGGCGCGACTCCCCCGGCAGACGGAACCGCCTGATCCCGCAACCCACCCCACGGGGGATGCCCCTGGCTGCGCCGCGCGCTTAGCTGGGACTAACCACGGGAGGTACAGATGCTCGAGCTCCACTCGATCAATCGCTCATTCGGCGAGCGCCAGGTTCTGCACGATGTGTCATTCACGGTCGAACGCGGCCGGATGACCGGCTTCGTCGGCGGCAACGGTGCCGGAAAGACCACCACGATGCGCGTCATCCTCGGCGTGCTCTCGGCGGACTCCGGCACGGTCACCCTCGACGGCACACCGCTGACCGCAGACCTGCGCACCGACTTCGGCTACATGCCCGAAGAGCGCGGGCTCTACCCGAAGATGCCCGTGCTCGAGCAGATCATCTACCTCGGGCGCCTGCACGGGATGACGGCCGCCGAGGCGAAGGAGAGCGCTGAAACCCTGCTGACGAAGCTCGGGCTCGGCGAACGCCTGACCGACACCGTCGAGTCGCTCTCTCTCGGAAACCAGCAGCGCGCCCAGATCGCCGCGGCGCTCGTGCACAATCCAGAAGTCCTCGTGCTCGACGAGCCGTTCTCCGGTCTCGACCCGATCGCGGTCGAGGTCGTGCTGAACGTGCTCAAGGACTACGCGTCCGGCGGTGCTCCCGTGCTCTTCTCGTCGCACCAGCTCGACATCGTCGAGAGGCTCTGTGACGATCTCGTCGTCATCGCCGACGGCCAGATCCGGGCCAGCGGATCACGGGAAGGCATCCGCGAAGCCCACTCCTCGCCGCGGTTCGAACTGCAGCTCGACGGCGACGCCGGGTGGCTGCGCAGCGAACCCGGCGTCGAGGTCATCGACTTCGCCGGCGGCTACGCGCTATTCGACGTCGACGACCTCGCAACGTCCCAGCGCGTGCTGCAGCGCGCCATCGCCACCGCTCCCGTGCAGCGGTTCGGCCCGAAATATCCCACCCTCGCCCAGATCTTCACGGAGGTAATCCAGTGACCCGCTACCAGTCCCCCTCCCCGCTCACCGCGACCTGGCTGGTGGCCGAGCGTGAGATCCGCATGCGCCTGCGCAGCAAGGCCTTCCTCATCTCCACCGGAATCCTCATGCTCGTCGTGCTGGCCGGGGTCGTGCTGCCGAGTGTTCTCGGCGGCAACTCGTCGCTGCCGAAGGTGGCCGCCGTCGGTGAGGCCGTGTCGAGCGTCGAGCAGCTCGGCACCCTCGATGTCACCGAGGCGGCGTCCGTCGACGAAGCCGAGAATCTGGTGCGCAGCGAAGACGTCGATGCCGCGATCGTTCCCGGTGACGGCCCCACCGGGTACACCGTGATCGGGCTCGACGAAGCGCCGAGCGACATCATCGCCGCGCTGAGTGTCTCGCCCCCCGTGCAACTGCTCGATGAGAACGGCATGAACCCCGGCCTCGTCTACATCGTCGCCCTCGGGTTCGGCCTCGTGTTCTTCATGTCGGCGATCACCTTCGGCTCGACCATCGCGCAGAGTGTCGTCGAAGAGAAGCAGACCCGCATCGTGGAGATCCTCATGTCGACCGTGCCGGTGCGGGTGCTGCTCGCCGGCAAGATTCTCGGCAACAGCCTGCTCGCGTTCGGCCAGATCATCATCATCGCGCTGCTTGCCGGCATCGGGTTGCTCGCTACCGGACAGGACATCCTGCTGGCGGATGTCGGGCCCTCGATTGTCTGGTTCGCCGTGTTCTTCGCGGCCGGCTTCGTGCTGCTCGCCGCCCTGTTCGCGGCAGCTGCCGCCCTGGTGTCGCGCCAGGAGGACCTCGGCTCGGTCACCTCGCCGGTCACCATGCTGATCATGATCCCGTACTTCCTGGTGATCTTCTTCAACGACAACCCGCTCGTGCTCTCGATCATGTCGTACGTGCCGTTCTCGGCCCCGGTCGGGATGCCGATGCGCGTGTTCCTCGGCTCGGCAGAGTGGTGGGAGCCGCTGCTCTCGCTGGCCATCCTGCTCACCTCGACGGTCGCGGTCGTCGCCTTCGGGTCGCGCGTGTACGCGAACGGCCTGCTCCGCACAGGCGCCCGGGTGAAGCTGAGCGACGCCCTCGCGAAGTAGCCCGCCCAGTGCACCATCCGCAACTCAGGCAGTCTGCGCATCCGCCAGCCGTATTTCGTGAGAAATGGGCGCGGAAGGCGCAAACTGCCTGAGTTGCGTTCCGGAGACTGGGACAATTGACCGGTGACCCAACTTCATGACACCACCCTTCGCGGATTCGCCAGTGACAACTACGCGGGAGCGCACCCCGAAGTGCTCGCCGCCATCGCCGACGCCAACGGCGGCCACCAGATCGCCTACGGCGAAGACGTGTATACGGCGAAGCTGCAGCAAGTCATGAAGGAACACTTCGGCGAGACCGCCGAAGCCTTCCCGGTCTTCAACGGCACCGGGGCCAATGTGACCGCGCTCACCAGCATGCTTCCGCGCTGGGGCGCCGTCGTCTCGGCGAGCACCGCGCACATCAACACGGATGAGGGCGGCGCCCCCGAGCGGATGACCGGCCTCAAGCTGCTCACCGTCGATACCCCCGACGGCAAGCTCACTCCCGCACTCATCGACGAGCAGGCCTGGGGCTGGGGCGACGAGCACCGCGCGCAGCCGCTCGCCGTCAGCATCACCCAGACCACCGAGCTCGGAACGCTCTACACGCCGGCCGAGATCCGCGCGATCGCCGAGCACGCCCACGAACGCGGCATGATGCTGCACCTCGACGGCGCCCGCATCTCGAACGCGGCCGCTGCGCTCGGCGTTCCCCTGCGCGAGTTCACCACGGATGCCGGGGTCGACATCCTCAGCTACGGCGGCACCAAGAATGGACTGCTCTACGGCGAGTGTGTCGTCGTGCTCAACCCGGCGGCATCCGACGGACTCATCTACCTGCGCAAGCTCACCATGCAGCTCGCCTCGAAGATGCGCTTCGTCTCGGCGCAGCTCATCGCACTGCTCTCCGACGACCTGTGGCTGCGGTCGGCGTCCCACTCCAACGCGATGGCAACGCGACTGCGCTCGTCGCTCGAGGCCGCCATCACCAGCGGTGCCGTCACCAGCCTGTCGTTCAGCCGACCGACCGAGGCCAATGCCGTGTTCGCCGTGCTTCCGAATGAAGCTGCCGATCGCATCCGGGAGCAGTTCCGCTTCTATGACTGGGACCGCGCTGCCGGCGAGGTGCGCTGGATGACATCGTTCGACACGACAGAAGCCGACATCGACGCGTTCGTCGCCGCGATCACGCGCGAGCTCGGCTAGCGCGGCGCTCAGCTAACCACCAGCAGAGTGTCGGCTCCCAGCCGCAAGCGGCACACTAGTAGGCAAGACCAGAGCCGCACCCGGCAGGACCACGACAAGAACGGGCCCTTGTGATGACCGACTCGACCGACTTCGCCAACCGACCGTGGCTGCCGTCCTATGCGGGCGGAGTGCCCACGGACATTGCCGAGCCGACCCAGACCCTCACCGGGATGATGGCGGCTTCGGTCAAGAGGTTCCGTCACCGCACGGCCCTCGACTTCTTCGGCTCCACGATGAGCTACGGCGAGCTCGGGGATCAGGTCGATCGCGTTGCCAACGGCCTGCGTCACCTCGGTGTGGCACACGGCGACCGTGTGGCCATCGTGCTTCCGAACTGCCCGCAGCACGTCATCGCGTTCTATGCGGTGCTTCGCCTCGGCGCCATCGTCGTCGAGCACAATCCGCTCTACACCGACCGGGAGCTGCGTCACCAGTTCGAGGACCACGGCGCGAAAGTGGCCATCGTCTGGGACAAGGTCGCGCGCACCGTGCTCGACTTTCCGTCCGACGTGAAAGTCAGCAAGGTCATCTCCGTCGACGTGACCCGTGCGATGCCGCTGCACGTTCGCGCCGCGCTGCGCCTGCCGCTGCCCAGCGCGCGGGCCTCACGCAAGGCACTCACCAGCGGCTCGGCCGTGCGCGGCACCGTTCCGTGGAGCGAGCTGGTCGAGTCGCGCCGGGTTCCACGATCGCACCCGGTCCCGACTCTCGACGACACCGCCGTGCTGCAGTACACCAGCGGAACGACGGGGGCACCGAAAGGCGCGATCCTGACCCACCGCAACCTGCGGGCGAACGCCATGCAGGGCGAGGCCTGGGTTCCCGGTCTCCGCGCTGGCCGCGAGGTCTTCTACGGGGTGCTGCCGATGTTCCATGCGTACGGGCTGACTCTGTGCCTCACCTTTGCCATGAGCATGGGGGCGCGACTCGTGCTGTTCCCCAAGTTCACCGAAGAGCTCGTGCTGAACGCCATGAAGAAGACGCCGGCGACGTTCCTGCCCGCGGTTCCCCCGATCTACGAACGCCTGGCCAAGGCTGCTGCGAAGAAGCGGATCAGCCTGGGCGGCATCCGCTTCGCCATCTCGGGCGCGATGAGCCTTCCCGTCGAGACCGTACGCACCTGGGAAGAGGCCACCGGCGGCCTGCTGGTCGAGGGGTACGGCATGACCGAGACCTCCCCGGTCGCACTCGGCAACCCGATCGGCCCGTCGCGTCGGCCCGGCACGGTCGGGGTCCCGTTCCCCAGCACCGAAATCCGCGTCATCGACCCGGAGAACCCTGCGATCGAACGCGGCATCGAAGAAGAAGGCGAGCTGCTCATCCGTGGCCCTCAGGTCTTCCAGGGCTACTGGAACCGCCCGAACGAGACAGCCGAAGTCCTGCTGGCCGACGGATGGCTGCGCACCGGCGACATCGTGCGCGTCTCGGCAGACGGGTTCGTCACGATCGTCGACCGCATGAAAGAACTGATCATCACGGGTGGATTCAACGTCGCCCCGACCGAGGTCGAGGAAGCACTGCTTTCGCACCCGAGCGTCGCGGATGCGGCTGTCGTAGGCATCTCGAGCAAGTCCGGCGGCGAGGATGTCGCCGCTGTCGTTGTGCTCGCGAAGGGCGCCAAACTCGACGTGCCGGCACTGCGCACCCACGCCCGCGAGCGCCTGACCGCCTACAAGGTGCCGAAGACGATCGTGGCCGTCGACGAACTGCCGCGCAACATCATCGGCAAAGTCCTCCGTCGCGTGGTCCGCGAGAACCTCACCCAGAAGTAGTTCCCCGACTTGCCCACTTTTGTCGCTTTTTCGAGGTAAAAAGCGACAAAAGTGGGCAAGTCGGGTGGCAGCTAGAGGGACCCAGCCTAGAGAGACATCGGGGAGACCGTCAGGCCGTCGTCCTCGAGGTCGACCTTCACGGTGTCGCCGTCCTGCACGTCGCCGGCGAGGATCGCCCGGGCCAGCTTGTCGTCGATCTGCCGCTGCATGAGTCGGCGCAGCGGGCGCGCACCGTAGAGCAGGTCATAGCCGCGCTCGGCGAGCCAGCTGCGGGCATCCGGAGTCACCGCGAGCTGCAGGCGACGCTCGGCCAGCCGGCGCTCGAGGCGGTCGATGTACAGCGACACGATCTGGCCGAGATCACCGGTCGACAGCGGCGAGAAGATCACGATGTCATCGAGGCGGTTGATGAACTCCGGCTTGAACGCCTGGCGCACGAGGTCGTTGACCGCCGCGGTCTTCTCGTCCCACTCGAGAGTCGGGTCGACCAGGTACTGGCTGCCGAGGTTGCTCGTGAGGATGAGGATGACGTTGCGGAAGTCGACGGTGCGACCCTGTCCGTCGGTCAGCCGACCCTCGTCGAGTACCTGCAGCAGCAGGTCGAACACCTCGGGGTGCGCCTTCTCGACCTCGTCGAGCAGGATGACCGAGTACGGCCGGCGACGCACGGCTTCGGTGAGCTGCCCGCCCTGCTCGTAACCGATGTACCCGGGAGGGGCGCCGACGAGCCGCGCAACGGAGTGCTTCTCGCCGTACTCGCTCATGTCGATGCGTACGAGGGCTTTCTCGTCGTCGAACAGGTACTCGGCGAGCGCCTTGGCCAACTCGGTCTTTCCGACACCGGTCGGGCCGAGGAACAGGAACGTTCCGGTCGGCCGGTCGGGGTCGCTGATGCCGGCGCGGGTGCGGCGCACAGCTTCGCTGACTGCCCTGACGGCGTCCTTCTGCCCGATCAGGCGTTTGCCGAGCTCGCCCTCGAGGTTGAGCAGTCGCTCGGTCTCACCCTGGCGCAGCTTGGCGACCGGGATGCCGGTCCAGGCAGCGACCACGGCGGCGATGTCGTCATCCGTCACCTGGTCGTTGACCATGCGCGGGCCGAGCTGCTCGACCGACTCGGCGTCGGCGATGGCCTTCTCGATCTTCGGGATCGTCTCGTAGTTGATCTTCGAGGCGTCCTGGTAGCGCTGGTCGCGCATGGCCCGGTCGAGCTCGATGCGGGCGTCGTTGAGCCGGCTCTTGAGGTCACCGACGCTGTGCAGCGACGACTTCTCGGCCTTCCAGCGGGCCTGCAGGGTGTCGAGAGCCGACACCTTGGTCGCCATGTCGGCACGAAGCTTCTCGAGGCGGGCCTTGGATGCCGCGTCCTTCTCTTTCTTGAGGGCGAACTCCTCGATGCGCAGCCGGTCGACGGCACGCTTGAGTTCGTCGATCTCGACGGGCGACGAGTCGATCTCCATCTTGAGGCGGCTGGCCGCTTCGTCGATGAGGTCGATCGCCTTGTCGGGAAGCTGGCGGGCGGTGATGTAGCGGTTGCTGAGGGATGCCGCAGCCACGAGTGCGCTGTCGGCGATAGTCACCTTGTGGTGGGCTTCGTAGCGCTCCTTGAGTCCGCGCAGGATGGCGACCGTGTCTTCGACGCTGGGCTCGCCGACGAACACCTGCTGGAAGCGGCGCTCGAGAGCGGCGTCCTTCTCGATGTACTGGCGGTACTCGTCGAGGGTGGTCGCACCGATCAGGCGCAGCTCACCGCGGGCGAGCATGGGCTTGAGCATGTTCGCGGCAGCCACCGAACCCTCACCACCGCCGGCACCCATGAGAGTGTGCAGCTCGTCGATGAAGGTGATGATCTCGCCATCGGCCTGGTTGATCTCGAGCAGAACGGCCTTGAGGCGCTCCTCGAACTCACCCCGGTACTTGGCGCCCGCGACGAGAGCCGCCAGGTCGAGCGTGACAAGGCGCTTGTTCTTGAGCGAGTCGGCGACGTCACCCGCGACGATGCGCTGGGCGAGCCCCTCGACGACGGCGGTCTTTCCGACACCGGGTTCGCCGATGAGCACCGGGTTGTTCTTGGTGCGACGGGTGAGCACCTGGCTGATGCGACGGATTTCGGCGTCGCGTCCGATGACGGGGTCGAGCTTGCCGCTCTTCGCGATTGCGGTGAGATCGACGCCGTACCGCTGAAGCGCGGTGAGCTGCTCTTCGTCGGTGCCGGGGGCACCCTGCATGTTGGCCATTCGTATCGCTTTCCTACGGTCTTCGGGGAGAAGGATTGCTAGGGGGTGTGCTGTGAGTCGGGGGGGGGACTGACGGTCAGGGCTTGGTGGTGACAGTGACGGTGAACTTCGTGTTGTGGGTGACGAGCTCGCTCGGACCGACGATGCGCTGCAGTGCCTGGCGGTAGCCGAGGTGCGTGTTGAACACCGTCCACAACTGGCCACCCGGGCGCAGCACGCGTGCGGCATCCGAGAACATCCGGTGGGCGGGCCCGGTGTGCACGACGGCCCCGATGTGGAACGGCGGGTTGAGCACGATCAAGTCGGCCGAGTTGTCGGGCTGGGTGACCAGCCCGTCATCGCGAACCACGGTCACGCGATCGGCGACACCGTTGAGCTCCATGGTTTCAGCGGCGGATGCCACGGCACTGGCCGACTGGTCGGTCGCGATCACGCGCAGTTCTGGTCGCGCCTTCGCGAGTGCGGCGGCGAGCACGCCGGTTCCGCAGCCGAGGTCGATAGCGAGTGCCGCATCCGGCTTCGCCTTGCGCAGGACCGACAGGAGTGCGCGGGTTCCGATGTCGATCCCGGCGCCGGCGAAGACCGCACCGTGGGCGCTGATCTCCAGTCCGAGGTCGGTGTGTTTCTGGGTGACCGGGAACCGGCTCTCACCAACGGCCTTCGGGGTGCGGGCGATGAACGCGCGCGACTTCTGCTTCGCGAGCGTCACGTCGAGGGTCTCGAAGTAGTTCAGAAGCACCGGGTTCATCGTCGGCGTGAGGTGCTTGAGTCGACCACCCGCGACGACGACGACCGACGGGTCGGCGTAGCGGGCGATGGCATCCGCGATCTCTTCGAGCTCGTCGAGTCCGCGCGGGAGCTGCCACAGAACGACCGTCGCGCCGGTGAGCAGCTGCTCGCCGAGCGGGTGGTTCGCGAATTCGTCAACGCCCTCGGCGTTGGCCTCGAGGGCACGTTCACCGGTGAGGGCGTCCTGGTGCACGCGCACCGCTTTCGCGCCGTGGAGCGCGATGGCGCCGAGCGTCAGCGCGCCGTAGTTGTCGCCGATGACGACGACGGTACCCGGGGCAGCCGCCTCGAGCTGCTCGGCTGCGGTCTCGAGGATGAGCCGGTCACTCGCGTCGTAGGCGAACAGGTTGTCGGCCTCGATGTCGGGCCAACGGCGGAGTTCTGCAAAGTCAAAGGCCACGTTCACGGTCGCCATACCACCAGTTCATTGGAGCGGTGCGCCCGAGTACCGGCGCGAAGGGAGACCACGTCGCCGGCCGGCCCCGCTGCGAAAACGCGGCGGCCCGGTCGGTTGAGCAGTTCCTCGGCGAGCGCGTGTTCAAGTTCGCGAACGCGGAAATTCAGTTCGGCAACCGTATTCTCGAGTTCGAGAATGCGGCGGATGCCTTCGAGGTTGAGTCCCTCAGCGCCCAGCGCGGCAATCTCCCGCAGCTGCATGATGTCTCGCATCGTGTAGCGGCGGGATTTGCCGGCTGTGCGCGTCGGGCTGACGAGACCGAGCCTGTCGTACTGGCGCAGGGTCTGCGGATGCATCCCAGACAACTCCGCGGCAGCGGCTATCGCAAATACCGGGGTGTTCTCATCCATGGTCATCCTCGTCGGGGCCTCTGTCTTACGTGATCAGCGTCGTGCGTTGTTCAGCTGAGCGACTTCTCCAGCAGGTCGCCGCGGGGGTTTTCATCGGGCATCGCTTTAGCGAAAGCCTCGAGTGCGTCACGCGCCGCTGTCGACAAGTGGTTCGGAACCGCGATGACAACAGTTGCCAGCAGGTCGCCCTTGCCCTTTGTCGTGGTGACGCCACGGCCCTTCACACGAAGTACTCGCCCACTCGGTGTACCCGGGGCGACCTTGAGGCGCACCGGGTCTCCGCCGAGGGTCGGCACCTCGATGTTGGCCCCGAGCGTCGCTTCGACGAACGTGACGGGAACATCGACGCGCAGGTTGAGGCCGTCGCGCTCGAAGACCGGATGCTTGCGCACCGTCACCGTGAGTACGAGGTCTCCCGGGGTTCCGCCGTCGGGGCTGTGCTCTCCCCGGCCCTTGAGCCGGATCTTCTGCCCGTCGGCCACTCCCTCGGGAATCCTGGTCGTGATCGGCTTGCCCTCGCCAGCCTGGAGGGTGATGGTGTCGCCCTTGATGGCCGTCATGAAGTCGAGGGTGACCCCGGTCGTGACGTCGCGGCCACGCTGCGGTCCACCCGCCCCGCGGAACCCGCCGGTCGACTGGCCGAAGCCGCCACCGCCGAACATCCCACCGAGCAGGTCTTCGAACCCCGCGCCCTGCGAACTCTGGCGCGGCTGGCCGAACATCCCACCGAAGACGTCCTCGAACCCACCCGGCTGGCCGGGCCGGCCGCCAGAAGTGAATCTGGCGCCCGAGCCCATGGCCCTGACCTGGTCGTACTCCTTGCGGAGTTCGGGGTCGGACAGTACCGAGTTGGCTTCGCTGATCTCTTTGAACCGCGCCTCTGCCTTGGCGTCTCCCGGATTGGAATCCGGGTGGAACTGCCGGGCAAGCTTGCGGTAGGTCTTCTTCAGGTCGGCCTCGGAGACGTCTTTCGACACCCCGAGGATCTTGTAGAAGTCCTTGTCGAACCAATCCTGGCTGGCCATGTGCTCGCCCGCCGGATCTACTCGGGAACCGAGACCGCGACCTTGGCGGCGCGGATCAACCGGTCGCCGAGTGCGTAACCGACATCGAGCACATCGGCCACGGTGTTGACCGTGACGTCTGCTGACGGAAGCTGAACGACGGCTTCATGGAAGTTGGGGTCGAATTCTTCCCCGGCCTCCCCGACCGTGCGCAGTCCGTAACGCTCGAGGCTCGCACGCATCTTGGTCGCGACGATCTCGAGGGGGCTGCCCTCGAGGTCTCCGTGCTTCTCGGCACGCGCGAGGTCGTCGAGCGCCGGGAGCAGCGATCGGATGACTTCGGCGATGACGGCCTCACGGTTTGCGGCGCGATCGCGCTCGACCCGGGTACGGAAGTTGACGAGCTCGGCCTGGGCCCGCAGCATGTCCTCGCGCATTTCTGCGACGAGATCAGCGGCGGTCTGGTTGAGCAGTGCCTCATCTTCCGCACTCAGTGCCTCAGCGGCATCCGCATTCTCGGCTGGCTCCGTAGAGCCGGTTCCCTTTTCGGGTTCCGGCTCTACGCTGCCGTGCTTGTTCTTGTCAGAAGCCATGACTACTTCCGGTCGCCTTCTGGCTCGTCCTCTACTACCTCGGCGTCGACGATATCCTCGTCGTTCGAAGCGGCAGCGGGCTCGTCGGTTCCGGCGGAGGCGGTCTCGCTCTGGGCGTAGAGGGCTTCACCGATCTTCTGCTGGCTCTCGACGAGGGCGTCGAATGCGGTCTTCACGGCCGCCTCGTCGTCTCCGGCGAGCGCGGTCTTGAGGGCGTCGACATCGGCGGTAACCGAGGTCTTGACGTCTTCGGGCAGCTTGTCGGCGTTGTCGACGAGCAGCTTCTCGGTGGAGTACACGAGCTGCTCGGCGGTGTTGCGGACCTCAGCGGTCTCGCGACGTGCCTTGTCTTCTGCAGCGTGCTCTTCACCTTCGCGGACCATGCGCTCGATGTCGTCCTTCGAGAGCGACGAGCCACCGGTGATGGTGATCGACTGCTCCTTGCCGGTTCCCTTGTCCTTCGCGGAGACCTGGACGATGCCGTTGGCGTCGATGTCGAAGGTCACCTCGACCTGCGGGATGCCGCGGGGCGCCGGGGCGATTCCCTGCAACTCGAAGGTTCCGAGGGCCTTGTTGTCACGCGTGAAGTCGCGCTCGCCCTGGAAGACCTGGATGGCAACCGACGGCTGGTTGTCGTCAGCGGTCGTGAAGGTCTCACTGCGCTTGGTCGGGATGGCGGTGTTGCGCTCGATGAGGCGCGTCATGATTCCACCCTTGGTCTCGATACCGAGGCTCAGGGGGGTGACGTCGATCAGCAGTACGTCCTTGCGCTCTCCGCGCAGCACGCCGGCCTGCAGGGCAGCACCGACGGCGACTACCTCGTCAGGGTTGACACCCTTGTTCGGCTCCTTGCCTCCGGTGAGCTTCTTGACGAGCTCGACAACTGCGGGCATGCGGGTCGATCCACCGACGAGGACGACGTGTGCGACATCAGCAACACTGACGCCTGCCTCTTTGATGACATCCGCGAAGGGCTTCTTGGTGCGCTCGAGCAGGTCGTGCGTGAGCTCTTCGAACTTGGCGCGGGTCAGCGTCTCGTCGAGGTTGGCCGGGCCGTTCTCGGTGAGCGAGAGGTAGGGAAGCTGGATGCTCGTGCTCGTGGAGCTCGAGAGTTCCTTCTTCGCCTGCTCGGCAGCTTCCTTGAGGCGCTGCTTGGCGATCTTGTCGTTCGAGACGTCGACGCCCGTCGTCTCCTTGAACTTCTGGATCAGGTACGTGACGACGCGCTGGTCCCAGTCGTCTCCACCGAGGCGGTTGTCACCGGCGGTCGATCGAACCTGGATGGTCGAGAAGTCGTCGTCCTTGCCCACTTCGAGCAGCGAGACGTCGAAGGTTCCGCCTCCGAGGTCGAAGACGAGGATGAGCTCGTCGGCCTTGCCCTTGTCGAGGCCGTAGGCCAGGGCTGCCGCGGTCGGCTCGTTGATGATGCGCAGCACGGTGAGGCCGGCGATCTCGCCGGCATCCTTCGTGGCCTGGCGCTCGGCGTCGTTGAAGTACGCCGGAACGGTGATGACGGCGTCGGTGACCGGCTCGCCGAGGTACTGCTCAGCGTCGCGCTTGAGCTTGGCGAGGATACGCGCGGAGATCTCCTGCGGCGTGTACTTCTTGCCATCTACGTCAACGGTCCACGTCGTACCCATGTGGCGCTTGACGCTCGAGATGGTGCGGTCGACGTTGGTGACGGCCTGGCGCTTGGCGGTTTCGCCGACCAGTACGTCGTTGTCCTTCGTGAAGGCCACGACCGATGGGGTCGTGCGGAAGCCTTCTGCGTTGGCGATGACGGTGGGTTCTCCACCCTCCAAGACCGCGACCACCGAGTTGGTGGTTCCGAGGTCGATTCCTACAGCTCTTGACATTGGTGAGTTCGCTTTCTTTGACACCCGTGGGCGGCGACTTGAGTCGCGCCTTGTCAAGTTTGCAGACACTGTTTTCACTTGTCAAGTTTTCCCAGCAGAAGTTGAGTTACGTCGACTCAACTCTGTGTCCCCGGGATGGCGGATGTCCGCGAGATTCCGCGGATTCCGGCTCGGGACAACGCGACGGTTCATGCCGCCGATTGTTTACCGCACGGCACTAGCCTGTGTGCATGAGCGAGACTCCGGGCAGCACCCCCATCAAGGTTCCCACCACCGCGAATACCGGCGCCGTCGCCGCCGTGGGCCTCGATCTGCAGGGCGACAAGGTGGTGCCCCGCAAGCAGGTCGTGTCATGGGCGCTGTGGGACTGGGCCACGCAGCCGTTCAACACCGTCATCCTCACCTTCGTCTTCACTGCCCTGTATCTGACCACCGACACCTTCATCGATCCCGCCATTGCGGCGCTCGGCGATGGCGACGAGCGGTACCAGCGGGCCATCTCGGAGTTGTCGGGGCAGTACGGCTTCGCGCTGTTCATCGCCGGTGCCCTCATCGCCGTGATCGCCCCGGTGATGGGCCAACGATCCGACAGCAACGGGCGCCGAAAACTGTGGCTCGCCGTCAACACCGCCGTTGTCGTCGTGTGTATGGCGCTGATGTTCTTCGTGCAGGCAGCGCCGTCGTTCTTCGTTCTCGGGGTCGCACTCGTGGCCATCGCCAGCGTCTTCGCCGAGATCGCGAACGTCAGTTACAACGCCATGCTCGTGCAGGTCTCCACGCCGAAGACCGTCGGAAAGGTCAGCGGGCTCGGCTGGGGCCTCGGCTATATCGGCGGAATCCTGGCGCTCGTGATCGTCGTCGTACTGACCCAGCTCGACTGGCTCGGCATGTCGACGGAAAACGGTATGGCGTTCCGCGTGATCGCCGTCGGCTGTGCGGTCTGGACCGTGCTGTTCAGCCTGCCGATTCTGCTCAACGTGCCCGAGGCCACGCCGACCGGCGTGCGCGAACGCGTGAATTTCTTCTACAGCTACGTCATCCTCGTGAAGGACATCGGCCGCCTCTACCGCGAATCCCGCCAGACCTTCTGGTTCCTGGTTGCGAGCGCGGTCTACCGCGACGGCCTCGCTGGCGTATTCGCGTTCGGAGCGATCATCGCCTCCGTCACGTTCAGGTTCACCAGCAACGAGGTGCTCATCTTCGGCATCGCCGCGAACCTCGTCGCCGGGGTCAGCACCATCATCTCCGGACGATTCGACGACAGGTTCGGCCCACGAGCGGTCATTATCACCTCCCTGGCCGGGCTCGTGGTGGCGGGAATCGCGACATTCCTGCTGCACGACGCCGGCAAGACGACCTTCTGGATCTTCGGACTCCTGCTCGTGGTCTTCGTCGGTCCCGCGCAGGCCGCGAGCCGTTCGCTGCTCGCTCGGGTGACCCCGGCCGGTCGCGAGGGTGAGATCTTCGGTCTCTACGCCACCACCGGTCGCGCGGCCAGCTTCCTGTCTCCGGGCCTGTGGGCGCTCCTCATCGGCATCTCCGGGTTCCAGTACTGGGGCATTCTCGGCATCGTCCTCGTGCTCGCGGTCGGCCTGGTGCTGATGCTGTTCGTGAAGGTGGCGCCACGGGCCCGATGACAAGGGGTGAGGCTGGGGGCTGGCAGGTAATTGTCTGAAACGTGCCGAGGGATAAGGTGCGCGAGGTGCAGGCTTGGGTCATGACTACGACAGCTGAAAAAGCCGAACTGCTCCGCTCGCTCCACATCCCCGGTGACCCACTCATCGTCACCAATGTCTGGGATGCCGTCACGGCTCGGATCGTCGCCGATGCTCCCGGGGTGACAGCCCTCGCCTCGGCGAGCCACGCCGTCTCATTCGCGCACGGTGTCGAAGACGGTGAAGGACTCAGCGTCGAGCAGGCCCTCGCGGCGGCCAAGACCATCATCGACGCCGTCGACCTGCCCGTCTCGATCGACTTCGAGAAGGGTTACGCCTCGGATGCCGCTGCTCTCGAGCACACGATCGCCCGCCTCATCGGCGTGGGAGCCGCCGGCCTCAACATCGAGGACAGCATCGGTGCACCCAAGGCACCGCTGTTCCCCGTCGACGTCGCGACCGAGCGCGTGGCTGCGGTGCGTGCGGCATCCGTCACCGCCGGTGTCCCGCTCGTGATCAACGCCCGCGTCGACACCCTCGCCGGAGGTGGCGAGTGGGATGACGCGATCCTGCGGGCGAACAACTACCTCGACGCCGGTGCAGACGTGGTGTTCGTGCTCGGACTCGGCACGGAAGACCTGGTCAAACGAGCCCTCGACGAGATCAACGGCAAGGTGTCTGTCATCTCGAACCCGTCATCCGTGCCGCTCAAGCGCCTCGCCGAGCTCGGCGTCTCGCGCGTCAGCTTCGGGCCGGGCATCCTCGGGCTCACGCTCGCGCACCTGCAGGCCGCGGCCACTGAGCTCACGGCGCTCGGCGACTACCCCGAAGAGCTCGCCTTCACGTACTGACCCCTTCAGCGGTGCGGCGGGAGATAGTGGCAATTCTCCCGCCGGGTTCTGACACGGGGCAGAGCCTCGGCGCAATTCCTGCCCTTGTGTGCCGGTCAGGCGTACGTTGGTGCCATGACCGATCAACGACCGATAGGTTTCTGGCTCAAGCTCGTCGACCGCCTCATCGACGAGCAATTCGCGACGACGCTCGACGAGCACGGGGTGACCAGGCGCCAGTGGCAGTTGCTCAACGTGCTTGCCCAGTCCAGTTCCACGGTGGAGCAGCTGGATGCCGCAGTCGCGCCGTTCCTCGAACCGGCGGCAGGTGACGCACCGGCCGAGTCGTCTGTCGAGCACCTCACCGAGCTCATCGAAAGCGGCTGGGTCGACGCGACAGCGGCCGGATACGAACTCACCGCGCGCGGTTCGACGGCGCTCGAACGGCTGAGCGGCGTCATCACCGAGCAGCGCACGACGTTCTCGCGCGGCATCAGCGAAGAGGACTACCGCACCACCATCGACGTGCTGGAGCGGGTTTCGCGCAACCTGGGCTGGTCCGACACCTGAATTAACCCGTTTCAAGGAAATCCTGCGATGCAGGCGGCTGAACAGCGGCAGGATCAGGGTCCGGCCGAAAATCTCCTTGAAACGGGTTAGGGGTCAGGCCTGCAGGAAGGCGAACCAGATCAGCAGCATCGTCACGAAAAAACCGGTGATGAAGTTGAGCAGCAGGAATCGCCTCCAGCCCCGGTTCGCGGACTCCGCGTCGGCATCCGTGATGTTCCAGAATCGGGCACACACCGCCGCGTAAGGCAGGGCGAGAATCGCGGCGAGCGGCCCTGGCCAGGCGGAGACCACGAGCAGCACACCTGCGAGCAGGTATGCGATCACGGAAAGCCGGGCCGTGGCACGCGCGCCGATCACCGTGGCGATCGATGAGATGTCAGCCTCGCGATCCGCGACGACATCCTGCACTGCACCGAAGGCGTGCGACGCGATTCCCCACAGGAAGAACGCGCCGAGTACGGCCCACAGCTGCGGAGTGAAGGTCGCGCCGGCGAGCACGAGCCCGTAGATCGCCGGCGAGACGAAGTGTGTGCTCGACGTGAGTGAATCGAGGAACGGCTTCTCTTTGAACCGCAGCCCCTTGGCCGAATACGCGATGACGGCGAACACGCTGATCGCGAGCACCACCCACGAAAGCGGGTTGCCGAGGATGACGAGCACAACGAGGAACGGAACATTGGTGAATACAGCGGCCAGCACCGTCGGTCGGTGCAGTTCCGGCGCGAGCAGCGCACCCTCGACCCCGCCCTTGCGTGGGTTGCGCAGGTCGGACTCGTAGTCGAACACGTCGTTGATGCCGTACATCGCCAGGTTGTACGGGATGAGGAAGTAGAGCGTGCCGACGAAAAACGCGATATCGAGCTCGCGGGTCGTGACGAAGTACGCTGCCGCAAACGGGAACGCGGTGTTGATCCAGCTGAGCGGCCGGGACGAGACGAAGAGTGCCTTGAGCATCAGCCGGCGTCCTTATCGGTGGAGGGCGCGACGGATGCCGACACCGGCAGTTCCCCGCCGAGCAGAGCCCAGAGCGAAGGCAGCATCAGGGCTGCGGCGATGGCATACGCGAAGTCTTCGAGTGGGGCGATTCCGACGAACGCACCGCTGATGAGGGACTCGTCGTACCCGACCAGCCCGACTCCGATCATCACGTTGTCGAAGACCGCCGTCATCACGAGCACCACGGCGAGCGCGCCGAGCACACTGGCCCAGCGCGGGGCGCGACGGGTCACCGCGGCGACGATCACCACGACAGCAACCACCCCGAGAAAGATCGCATTGAGCGCCCAGTAGGTCATGCGGCGCCCCTCGCCCGAACCCGCGCGGCGACCAGCGCCAGCCCCGCATAGAGGTTCATCGTGAGGTAGCAGAGCAGGGTGAGGAAGAAGATCTCTTCGAGAGGCAGCTCCGGCGCTACCTGCAGCCCGGTCATGAAATCCGTTTCGCCGCGGAAGAAGATGCCCGAACGGATGCCCGCCACATCCCAGGCCAGGAAGAACACAACCCCCACAACCAGCACGATCGCCGCGACGCGTGCGTTCCTCCAGAAGAAGAGCCGGAAGCGTCGGTCGAGCACGACCATGCCGGTGAGCGAGATCGCGAGCGCGACGAGGTAGAGAAGCCCCACTAGCGGCTCGCGCCGGCGTTCTCCGCTGCCGGACCAGGCGACACTGCCGGACCGGGCGTCACTGCTCGACCGGACGACGCGGCCGCACCGGACGACGCGGCCGCACCGGTCTCGGCGGCATCCGTCGTCTCGACCTCGGCAGGCCAGGTCGCCCGCGAGCGCGGTGCGAACGTGTCGCGGGTGAGCGGCTCGGCGAGGGGTCCGGTGGAGGTGTCCTTGTGCAGGCGCTTGAGTAGGATCTCGGCACTGATCAGGCACATCGGAAGCCCGATGCCGGGAATCGTCGATCCGCCGACGAAGTACAGCCCGTCGACTTTCTTGCTGACGTTGCCAGCGCGGAAGAACGCGCTCTGCTGCAGTGTGTGCGCAGGGCCGAGGGCCGTTCCGCGCCAGGCGTTGAGGTTGTCGACGAAGTCGCCCGGTCCGACTGTGCGTCGCACGGTGATGCGCGAAGCGAAATCATCGATGCCGGCCCAGATGCCGATCTGCTCGATCACGCGGTCGGCGAGCGCCTCGATGTTCGCGTCGCCGTCGCCATCGACGTCACCATGGCCGAGGGACGGCTCGGCCGGGATCGGCACGAGCACGAAGACGTTCTCGAAGCCCTCGGGAGCGACATCCGGGTCGACCCCACTCGGCTTGCAGATGTACAGCGACGCGGGGTTGGGAACCGAGGGGTTCGCCCCGAAAATCGCCTCGAATCCCTTCTTCCACTCGCGTGCGAACAACAGCGTGTGGTGCTCGAGCTCGGGAAGCGCGCCCTCGACACCCAGGTACAGCAGCAGGGCGCTCGGGCCCGGCGTGCGGGAGTCCCAGTACGACTGCGGGTAGGTGCGGTGTTCGGCCTCGAGCATCGTGGTCTCGGTGTGGTGCAGGTCGGCAGCAGAGACCACGATGTCCGCGGCCAGCGTCGTGGTCTTCCCCCCGATGGAGTACTCGACACCGGTGGCCGTGCCGTTCGTCACGACGATGCGACTGACGGATGCGCCGGTCACGATCTCGACGCCCTCGGCGACGGCGAGATCCGAAATGCTCTCGATCACCCGGGCGAATCCGCCCATCGGATACAGCACGCCGTCGGCGAGGTCGAGGTGGCTCATCAGGTGGTACAGGCTCGGAGTGACGTACGGCGACGAGCCGAGGAACACCGCCGGGTAGCCCAGGATCTGGCGCAGGCGCGGGTCACGCACGGTGCGCGCGGCGAGGCTCGAGAGCGGCCGCACCATCAGTGTGAGGAACGAGACCGCCTTGCCGAGCACCTCACGCGTCATCAACTTTCGGATGCTGGCGAAAGTCGTGTAGAGAAAGGTGCGCTTGGCGAGGTCGTAGGTCTCACTCGCAGAGTCGAGATAGCGGTCGAGCTTCGCACCGGCGCCCCGCTCGATGCTCTCGAACAGCGCGATGTTCTCGTCGCGGTGCGCCGAGATGTCGATCGGGTCGTCGACACCCTCGAAGTACACCCGGTAACCGGGATCGAGGGTTACCAGTCGGAGCTGCTCGGCTGCCGTGGTCCCGAGCAGTTTGTAGAAATGGTCGAACACCTCGGGCATGAGGTACCACGACGGCCCGGTGTCGAACCGGAATCCGTCGTGCTCCCACGATCCGGCGCGCCCACCGACGGCGTCGTTCTTCTCGAGCACGGTGACGGTGTGCCCCTCGCGGGCGAGGAGAGCAGCGGAGGCGAGCCCACTGATGCCGCCGCCGATAATGATGACGCTGCTCATAGCCGTGGTTTCCGTCCGATTGCAGCCGCGGTTGCGATACGCAACTTCACGGGATTGGGAACTCGTACTCTCACCGTACGCAGGTCTTGCGCCGGTGTCTGCCGCAAGCGGCGGTTCAACTCGGCGAACAGGTCGTGCGCGAGCACGACAGCGCGGCGGCTTCCCGCCGGCAGGTCGGGGATGACCGCAGCCGAGACCCTCAGGTCGTCGTCGATGTCGGCGACCAGGCGTTGCTTGTCGTCCTCACCAAAGGAGTCGACGTTGATACCGGGAAAGTAGCTGCGTCCGAGAGTGTCGAAGTCGGCGGCGAGGTCCCGCAAGAAATTGACCTTTTGGAAGGCCGCGCCGAGCGCGCAGGCGCCGCGATCGAATCTCTCGAGTTCGGCATCCGTCAGTGTGATCCCCTGCAGGAACGCGCGCAGGCACATGAGCCCGACGACCTCGGCGGAGCCGTAGACATAACGGTCGAAGCTCTCCTGGTCGTGTTCGGTCTCACTGAGGTCCATGCGCATCGACTCGAAGAACGGGGTGGTGAGCTCGCGTCCGAAGCCGGTCGCGCGGGCCGTGATCGCAAAAGCGTGGATGACGAGGTTCGCGCTGAATCCGCTCTCGAGCGCCTCATTGGTCTCGCGTTCGAACTCGTTGAGAGCGCGGGCGGCGCCGACCACGTCGATTCCGGCTTCGGTGGCGACCCCGTCGACGATCTCATCTGCCACACGCACGAGCGCGTAGATGTTCTCGACGTGCCGGCGCACCGGTGCGTCGAGCAAGCGTGACGCGAGGCCGAACGACGTGGAGTAGCGGCGGATGACGACGCTCGCGGTCTGCTGCGCGACGCTGTCATAGAGCGACAGGCGGCTCACTTGACGCGACCGAGCACGGAATCGGCGAGTGGCAGCAGTTCGACGCGCAGCGCGGCCGGGATGTGCGGTTCGGCGAGCCGGGCGAGCGCGCGGTTCGCGTAATACTGCGCCAGGCCGTCGGCGAATGCTTTTGCACCGCACGAGATGAGCGCCTCGCGAACGGTCGCGGCTTCGTCTTCAGTGAGGTCGTGCTTGCCGATGAGGGGAGCGATGGCGGCCCAGTCAGTCGTGGTCGTCGCGTACGAGATCATGACCGTTCGCTTGCCCTCGCGCAGGTCACCGATGGTGGTCTTGCCGGTCTCGGCTTCACTGCCGAACACTCCGAGCACGTCGTCGACCAACTGGTAGGCGATTCCGATCTCTCGGCCGAAGTCGCCCAGGCTCGCCACGATGTCTTCTGACGCCCCGGCCAGGATCGCGCCGGCCTGCAGCGGGCACTCGAACGAGTAGACCGCGGTCTTCAGCCGTTCCATATTCAGGATGTCGTCGACACGGGGCATGTCGGTCGCGTTCGAGAAGTCGACGTCGATGAGTTCGCCAGCCGCCGAGGCGAAGAGGGCTTCGTCCATGACGTCGAGCAGGCTGAAGCGGATGACGTCGGAAACACCGCTCCGATCGATCAGCCGGTAGGCGTTGAAGAGGGCGAGGTCGCCGGCGATGACGGCGGCTGAGAGTCCGCTGTGTTCTGCGACTCTTTCTGTGCTTCCGGACGCGGCGGCCGCGTCGCGGTAGCTTCCGGCGATGTTCGGGCCACCCCGACGGGTGAAGTCCCGGTCGATGACGTCGTCGTGAACGATGAGAGCGGTGTGCAGAAGCTCGAAAGCAGCGCCCACGTAGGCCGCGGCTTCGACGTCCGTACCGCCGAGCGCCTGGTAAGCGGACATCACCATACGCGGTCTGAACCGCTTTCCGCCGGTGGTATTCGCCTCGAGAGCCTCCCAGAGTGCAACGTACTGCTCACCGAACGCCGAGGCGCGGTTCTTGGCTAGGCTGAAGAAGCGATCGAGAACGACGTCGACCTGCGCTTGCCTCAGCTCTGAGGCGGCAAGGAGGTCGGAACCATTCATTTAGGCAGAATACCTCGACAATGACCGATGCAACTGGGCAGCAGCCCGCCGAGCAGGTCGTGCTCGTCACCGATGACGGTACGCCGGTCGGGGTGGCCGACAAGATCGCCGTACACACGACCGACACCGCGCTCCACCTCGCGTTCTCCTGCCACGTCTACAACGACCGCGGAGAGGTGCTCGTCACCCGTCGCGCGCTCGAGAAACTGACCTGGCCCGGCGTCTGGACCAACTCGTTCTGCGGGCACCCCGCTCCGGGTGAGCCGATGGAGACGGCGATCGCTCGGCGTGCTTTGCGAGAGCTCGGGTTGACGCTCGACAAGGTCGAGGTCGTGCTGCCGGAGTTCCGGTATCGGGCGATCGATGCATCCGGAATCGTCGAGAACGAGATCTGCCCGGTTTACTGCGCCGTCGCGGCCAGCCCGGTCGACCCCAGTCCCGACGAGGTGTCCGAGTTCGAGTGGCTGGCTCCGAATGCGCTACGTGCGGCGGTCACCGCGGCCCCGTTCGCGTTCAGCCCGTGGCTCGTATTGCAACTGCAGCAGTGGGACGGCACCGTTCCGGTCGCCGACGCGGTTGCCTGAGCGCGCGACCAGCGACTCCCCGTACTCTTGACCCGCGGCCATCAGCCCGCGCCTTCCTGGAACAACGACGTTCTGCCCCTTCACAGAACATCCCTCCAGAAGAAACCGCAGGTTCACTATGTCCTCCCTCGCCACGCTCGTCGACCACACGCTCCTCAAGCCCGAAGCCACGCCGGCGGATGTCGCCGCTCTCGTCGCCGAGGGGCTCGAGCTCGGTGTGTACTCGGTGTGCGTCTCGCCGTCGATGCTGCCGCTCGCGCTGCCGGCCGGTTCTGGCCTGAAGATCTGTGTCGTCGCGGGCTTCCCGCTCGGCACCCACTCGACCGCGATCAAGACCGCGGAGGCCGCCGAGTCCATCGCTCTCGGAGCCGACGAGGTCGACATGGTCATCGACCTCGGAGCAGCCAAGGCCGGTCGCTTCGACCTCATCGAGGCTGACATCGCGTCCGTGCGCAGCGTCATCCCAGCGCCGAAGGTGCTCAAGGTCATCATCGAGTCGGCCGCCCTCTCCGACGACGAGATCGTCGGTGCTTGCCGTGCGGCCGTCGCCGCTGGCGCTGACTTCGTCAAGACGTCCACCGGGTTCCACCCGGCTGGCGGTGCCACGGTTGCCGCAGTGAAGCTCATGGCCGCGACCGTCGACGGAAAGGCCGGCGTCAAGGCGAGCGGCGGCATCCGTTCGTTCGCGGATGCTTCGGCGATGGTCGAAGCCGGTGCGACGCGCCTCGGCCTCTCGGGCACTCGCTCGATCCTCGCCGAAGAGGCCGGTGCCGTGGTCGAGCCCGCTGCCGCTGGCGCGTACTAGCAGCCCGCCCCAGCCGCTGGCAAGTACTAGCAGCCCGCCCTCAACAGCCGCTGGTTGAGTAGCACGGCGAGCGCCAGCGAGCCGCGCGTATCGAAACCCGCTCACCCGCGCGTTCGCGCAGGCGCGAACGCTCCCAAACCGGCGCGATCTGACGGGTTACGCTCCCGGGCGTCCCGCGTCGGTGTCGGAGACATCCGTGTGCACGAAGTTCTGGAACGACCGGCTGGCCGTCGGGCCGCGCTGGCCCTGGTAGCGCGAGCCGTACTCGCCCGAGCCGTAGGGCTTCTCGGCCGGGCTGGTCAGGCGCATGAAGCAGAGCTGGCCTATCTTCATTCCGGGCCAGAGCTTGATCGGCAGCGTCGCGACGTTGCTGAGCTCGAGGGTGACGTGGCCGCTGAAGCCGGGGTCGACGAAACCGGCGGTGGAGTGCGTGAGCAGGCCGAGGCGTCCGAGTGAGCTCTTGCCCTCGAGGCGAGCGGCGATGTCATCCGGAAGCGTGACTAGCTCATAGGTCGACCCGAGCACGAACTCGCCGGGGTGCAGGATGAACGGCTGGTCGGGCTCGACCTCGACGAGATGAGTGAGGTCGGGCTGGTCGACGGCCGGGTCGATAAACGGATACTTGTGGTTGTCGAACAGGCGGAAGAACCGGTCGAGGCGTACATCGACACTCGACGGCTGCACCATCCCGAGGTCGAGCGGCTGGAGGCCAATGCGTTCGGCGGCGAGCTCGGCCTTGATGTCCCTGTCTGAAAGCAGCATGCGCAACAGTGTATTTGCATCCCCCTCTTCGCGTGGATCGGCACCTCACGCGCGCCATGGCAGCGGAAAACAGCGGTCCACACGCGGATAGCGTGGCGTACACTTTTCTCACCCGGCAACACGCTTCCCGGGTTCGCGAATGTAGTTCAATGGCAGAACTTCAGCTTCCCAAGCTGATAGCGCGGGTTCGATTCCCGTCATTCGCTCCACGTCCTTCCTCCGGGGTCGATCGTCGCCCGATTCGGTATTTCCTGGGTAACTACTCCCGCCGGACCTCCACCTCGTTGCGACTTTCGCGCTACCCATGCGTGATGAAAAGAAGAAATTTTCAGCAATTTCCCGCAGCAATGCATCACATCCGCTCTTCCAGAACGTCATATAGGCACTACTCACTACTTCTGGAGAACTGATGGCAGCTTGGAGCGCCGACGCGCGATACACGCGTCTAGTCGAAGAACAAGGCACGGGATTGTTGAGGCTGGCGATCATGCTCCTCGGCAATCGGCACGACGCGGAAGATGCGGTGCAGGATGTCCTGATCGCGGCCGCAGCTGCGTGGCCGATGACAAAACCGTTGGCCTACCTTCGTAAGGCCGTGGCGAACCGCTGCATGGACATCGTGCGCAAGCGACGCGATATTCCTACCGACGTCGTACCCGAGACCGCCGTCGCCGACAGTGGATTCCTGCAGGTGGAAGAGGCCCGTCGCTTCTTCGACCTCATCCAGGATCTCCCGCCCAGACAGCGACAGACCGTGGTCCTCAAATACCAGTTCGATCTGAGCGACGCATCCATCGCCCAGATCCTGGACATCTCCATCGCGACCGTGCGAAGCCAAGCGCAGCACGCACTACGAAAACTACGGATGAGCGAAACCGTGAGCACGGGAAAGGACCTGTCATGAACGTCGAAGAAGGCATGAAGCTGTTGAAGGACCCAGCCGTGTGGAACGTTGAGCTCACCCCGCGCCAGGGAGTCTTCGCAAAGCAGAGACTCATCACCTGGCAGTTCGCCACCGTGGGCATCGCTGCCGCGGTCGTGGTTGCCGTTGTCGCATCATCCGTCGTGCTGCTCGGCAATGCACAGCCGGCCCCGCAGCTCGGCGGTCCGCCCGCGTCGCAGACGCCAACGCCGAGTTCGACGCCCACAATACCGCCGGACCCTTCTGGACCTCCGTCCACAGACCCCCTCGGCCTCGATGCCCCGGCCGGGATCTTTGACGGGGACTGCACGTCCTTCATCTCCGACGACGAGATGAGCGACATCGTGCAGTCGCCGGTGACGTACATGGAGCAGGAAGACATGGGAGCGAATAACGACGACGATTTGGCCCTCTACCGCCAGCAGGGTCTTATCTCCTGCGCCTGGCAGGGCAATGATGGTCAGGTCAGCCTGATGGTTCTGCGGAGCGAGATCGCGCCGAGCGACGCGCACGACAAGTGCATTCCCTTCGCCTGGGGCGAGGCCTCACTGCAGGACAACCTGTGCGTCTTCGACGTTGTCGCCCACGGCCTGCGGATGAACGGTGATGTCGCCTGGCCCACCAAAAGCGAATCGAAGAGCATTGCGAAGCGGCTCGTCGACTATTTCGAAACGACAGATCCTGGCGACGCGGTAGGAACCAGGACTGTGCCTCCTGCGGGATCCTGGGACCAGCAGAACCCTTGCGACTTGCTCAACACCGTCCTGATCGACGGCCAGCCCGTCGACCTGGAGCCGAGAGATCTTGGAAGTGATGCCGGGGTCCTTCCCGTTATCGACCAGCTATTCGCCGACTACGTGCCCTATGGGTGCGGAGCGTCGACCACGGGAACGGACGGAGAGGACTTGACGGTCACCGCCTACCCCGTAGGAAACGGCGCCTGGCAGTTCGATGAAGCACTCGACAGCCTGGACTCCGATGAATTCGAGGCGACCACCCTCACCGGCTTCGACCATGCGGTTGTTGAGGACGCCAGCCACGGCGAACGTATTTACCACCTCGTGTCCGGACCGAATTATCTCAGGGTGTCGTTCTTCGGCGAGACGGATGACGAGGCACTCATCATGCAGCTGATCGACCTGCCGGATTAGACGGCTCAATCGTGCTCAGGATGCAGACGCTTGCCACATCGCTCAGGCAGCATCGAGGCGCTAGCGAGTTAGACGCGCTGCACGCTCACCGGCGTCGTCGGCGTCGCGAGCGCTGCCTCGGGTGACGCATCCGTCTTCTCTGAACGCACGAATCCGATACCGACCAGGATCAGCACACCGCCGATGAGCTGGGGGATCGTGAGCGCTTCGCCGAGCAGCAGCCACGCGTAGAAGGTGGCGGCTACGACCTCGAGCAGGCCGGCGAAGGATGCCAGGCGCGAGCCGAGCATCTCGCTCGCGGTGATGCTCGCTGCATAGGCGACAGCGGTGGCGACGACACCGACCACGAGCATCGGGATCCACCAGCCGACGGTGTTGCCGAACAACTCGACGTCGCCGAAGTTCGCGGTGAACGGCACGAGGCCGATCAGGCCGACGGCACCGAGGACGAGGCCGCCGAGCAGCAGGCCGAATCCGGCGAGAGCCACCGGCGGCATGCCATCGTTCGGACGCGCCGCGACGACGTAGTAGATCGCACACCCGACCATGGCGCCGAGAGCGAAAATGTGCCCGAGGATGTCGAAGTTCGCGGATCCCCCGGGATTCACCACCAGCACAAGGCCGGCGAGAGCGACTACCGAACCGATCAGCACCACGGCCTTGGGCGTCTTGCGAGTGCGCACCCAGACCACGGCCACGAGCAGCAGCGGCGCCATGTACTCGATGAGAATGCCCGTTCCGACCGGGATGCGCTGGATTGCCGCGAAGTAGACGAGCTGTGTTCCCGCGACGCCGATGAGGGCCATCGCCAGGATGCGCCAGCGTGCCCGCCAGACGGCATCCCACTTTCCGCGCACCGCAAGGAACGCGAACGGCGCGAGCACAACGCCACCGGTCAGCACCCGCACCGTCACCGCGGCGGCCGGGCTCCAGCCACCCTCGAGCAGCGGTTTGACGAACGCGCCCGAAGCGCCGAATGTGACGGCTGCAATGACCGCGATTATGAGACCCGCGGATGTCGATGGACGCTTCATGATTCCCTGGCTGACGTAGGTGTGGGGTGGTGTAATCACGACGGTAGCGCCAGATTCGGTCAGGAGTCAATTTGCATTTAGACCATGACATCCGCCGAGGTCATCCGGTCGAACGTATCGGCGTGTCGACTAGAAGACGTTTTCGATTAAGTCCGAGCCGCGTGATTCCGGGGATTCGAATTACAAACCTGTAGTTATCCACAGGGTTATTAACACCTGTGCACAGATTCCAGGGGATGCCCACAAGTTATCCACAGGGTTGTGCACAGGTGTTTAGCGGCCGCCGGGCTAGGCTCGGATCACACCGAAGCCACACTTTCACAGTGAGCAGAAGGAGCCGCATGCCTGATTTCGTGCCCATTCCCTCACCCGGTATTCCTTTGGCCTACGGCGACCTCGGTGATCCGCTGGTCGTCATCGTCCACGACTGGTACGGTCGCCTGCCCTGGCTGGAGCCGTACGCCATTGCGCTAGCCGCCCAGGGGTTCCGGGTGGTGGTCCCGGATCTCTTCGACGGGCTCTGCACGACCGAATCTGCGGGTGGGCGCATCCTGCTCGAGAGGCTCGACCTCGGTTTTGCCCTCGCGGCTATCGACGACATCATCCAGGAAGCCCGCGCCGACGGTTCGCACCGGGTCGGCGTCATCGGATTCTCGATGGGCGGGTGGATCTCCCTGCTTCACGCACAAGGGGGAGAGACGGATGCCGTCGTCGCGTACTACGCGAGCCTCACGCCCGACGACCACGGGGTGATCCCGTGCCCGGTGTTGCTGCAGTTCGCCGAAGCCGACGAGTGGTCAGAGGGAGAAGAACCGCCCGCGTTCATTGCCCGGCTCGAAGAGCACGGCACTCCGGTCACCACCCACACCTACCTCGGCACGCGGCACTCGTTCGCCAATGCGAGTCTTCCCCTGACCCGAGACGCCAACGCCGCGGCGCTCGCTTTTGCGCGCACCGCGCAGTTTCTGACAAAGCACTTGGTCGACTAGGCAACGGACGTTCCGCTCAATGTTGCTCGTGACCAGCACTTCTTGTATTCATCTAGTCCTTCACAAAAGTTTCTCGACGAACTTGTTCACATACTCGCTCAGGTAGCATCCAGTGTCGGTGGTCTTTGCCAAACTAGGCACATGAATCCCGCAGACCACACCCCGGAGCAGGCACCTCGCGTGCCCGCGATGCTGTCGTCTGCGGAGCTGATGCAACGGCTGATCAACGCCGGGCAAGCGTTGCGTGACGCACAGGCCGAACTCGTGCAGCTCGCCCACGAGACTGCCTACCGCTCGCGCTCGTCTCTCGCGAAGGCAGATAACCTTGCCGCGCAGAACGGTCACGCGAGCGCGGCGCGTTTGGTGGAGAAGCTGACCCG
>Ga0247729_10000113_pt1 | contig 38094 bp, 39 predicted proteins | sample UWRJL133311R2_FD_180958 | JGI IMG/M metagenome (GOLD analysis project Ga0247729, IMG submission 180958) | Plant litter microbial communities from Arlington Agricultural Research Station in Wisconsin, United States - UWRJ-L133-311R-2 | ecosystem: Environmental > Terrestrial > Plant litter >... | reverse complement strand
AGCCCGCGCCGGCGTGGTGCACACCGCCCACGGCGCCATCGAGACGCCCATCTTTATGCCCGTGGGCACGGCCGGCACCGTGAAGGCCGTGCAGCAGCGCGACCTAACCCACGACGTGCAGGCCCAGATTATCCTCGGCAACACCTACCACCTCTACCTGCGCCCCGGCCTGGAGGTGCTGCGCGCCGCCGGCGGCCTGCATAAGTTCAACGGCTGGGACCGGCCCATCCTCACCGACTCGGGCGGCTACCAGGTGTACTCGCTCAGCGGCACGCGCAAGATCAAGGAGGAAGGCGTCAAGTTCCGCTCCCACATCGACGGCTCCTCCCACCTGTTCTCGCCCGAGGGCGTGATGGACATTCAGCGCACCATCGGGGCCGACATCATGATGGCCTTCGACGAGTGCACGCCTTGGCCCTGCGAGTACGACTACGCCAGCCGCTCGCTCGACATGACTCACCGCTGGCTCAAGCGCTGCATCGCGCGCTTCGACGGTACCGAGGGCCCCTACGGCTACGCCCAGACGCTGTTCCCCATCGTGCAGGGCAGCACCTTCAAGGATCTGCGCATCAAGTCGGCGGAGTTCGTGGCCGAGCAGGGGCGCGAGGGCAACGCCATCGGGGGCCTGAGCGTGGGCGAGCCGGCCGAGCAGATGTACGAGATGACCGAACTGGTCTGCGACATTCTGCCCCCGGACAAGCCCCGCTACCTGATGGGCGTGGGTACGCCGGCCAATATTCTGGAGAATATTGCGTTGGGCGTCGACATGTTCGACTGCGTGATGCCGACCCGCAACGCCCGCAACGGCATGCTGTTTACCACCCAGGGCATCATCAACATCACCAACAAGAAGTGGCAGCTGGATTTCGAGCCCATCGACCAGGAATTGGGCGGCTACGTCAGCACGTTCTACTCCCGCTCCTACGTACGCCACCTGTTCCAGAGCCAGGAAATGCTGGGCCCGCAGATTGCCTCCATCCACAACCTGTCGTTCTACCTGTGGCTGGTCAAGCAGGCCCGGGAGCAAATCGTGGCCGGCACCTTCCGCGAGTGGAAGGAAAAAATGGTGAAGCAGGTCATGACCCGGTTATGAGTTGCCAGTTTCGAGTTGCCGGTTGCCAGCCCGTTCAACGGCTATCAGCCAGCAACTCGAAACTGGCAACTGGCAGCCGGAAACCGGCAACTGGCAACTCATAACTGGCAACTGAATGAAGCTCCTCGACAAATACATCATCCAGAAGTTCCTCACCTCGTTTTTCTTCGTGGTAGTGGTGCTGGTGGCCGTTATCTGCGTGATTGACTTCACGGAGAAAAACGACGACTTCATCAAGCATAACCTCTCGGCGGGCACGATTCTGTTCGAGTACTACATCAACCTGTTTCCCTACTACGCCAACCTGCTGTCCCCGATTACGGTGTTTATTTCCGTGGTCTTCGTGACGGCCCGGCTGGCGGCGCGCACCGAAATCGTGGCCATTCTGGCCAGCGGCGTGAGTTTTCAGCGGCTGCTGCTGCCCTACTGGATGGGCGCGGCCGTCATCAGCGCCGTCACGTTCGGGCTCACCGGCTGGGGCATTCCGAAGGCCAACAAGACGCGGGTGGAGTTTGAGAAGAAGTACGTCAAAAACCCCTTTCGCTACGACGCGCGCAATATCCATATCAAGATCGGGCCGAGAAGCTACGTCTACATGGAAAGCTATGATAACCATAGCAACATCGGCTACAAGTTTGCCCTTGAAACCATCGACGGCACCGTGCTCAAACGCCGCCTGACGGCCGACGCCATCAGCTGGGACTCCACGCGCCGGGCCTGGCACCTCACGCCCCAGCTCGTGCGCACCTTCAACGGCCCGCTGGAAGTGCTGCGCACCGTGCCGGCCCGCGACACCACGCTGAACCTGTTTCCGAAGGACTTCGGCAGCACCTACCGCCTGTCGGAAACCCTGACGCTGCCCGAGCTGAACCGCTACATCCAGCAGAAGATTGACCGGGGCGCCGACGACACCCAGATTTACCTGAGCGAGAAGTACGAGCGGTACGCCTACCCCTACGCCATCTTCATCCTGACCACCATCGGCGTGATTCTGAGCGCGCGCAAATCCCGGGCCGGCGTGGGCGGGCAGATTGCGCTGGGCTTCGTACTGGCCTTCGTGTTCATCATCTTCGTGCTGCTGAGCCGCAACCTGGCCCAGGTTGGGGATATGTCGCCGATGCTGGCGGCCTGGGTGCCGAGCATCGTTTTCACCACCATTGGCGTGGTCTTGTACCGCTACGTACCGCAATAATGGTGAGGTGGTGAAATAGTAAGTTTTTGTTCCAGCGGCGCGGACCTGCGCGGCTTGAACATCTAACTCACCAGTTCATCACCTCACCACTTTCCTCATGCTCAAAGACTATCTGCGTCTGCACTTTATCGTTTTGCTCTGGGGCTTCACGGCCATCCTGGGCAAGCTCATTTCGGTGCCGCCGGTGGAGCTGGTGTTCTGGCGGACGCTGCTGGCCGCGGGCGGCCTGGCGCTGCTGCTGACGCTACGCCAGCAAAGCTGGCGCCTGCCGCTGGGGCAGGCGGCGCGGCTGCTGGGTGTGGGCGCGCTGGTGGCGGCGCACTGGATTACGTTTTTCCTGGCCGCGCGCCTCTCGTCGGTGAGCGTATGCCTGGCCGGCATGGCCACGCTGGCACTGTGGACCTCGCTGCTGGAGCCGCTGCTGCTGTGGCGGCAAGTGCGGGCCTACGAGGTGTTTCTGGGCTTGCTGACGATGGTGGGGCTGTATCTGGTGTCGCAGGCGGAACTGGGGCAGCTGCTGGGGCTGGGCGTGGCCATCCTGTCGGCGGGGCTGTCGGCGCTGTTCAGCGTGCTGAACTCGCGGCTGGTGAAGCGGCACGCGCCCCTGCAGCTCACGTTCTACGAAATGCTGGGTGCCTGCCTGAGCATCGCGCTGTTTTTCCCCGTCTACTCGCGCTACTTCACCGGCGGCGCGGGCCTGCGGCTGGCCTGGCACGGCTACGACTGGCTGTGGCTGCTGCTGCTGGCCGGCGTGTGCACCGTGTACGCCTTTTCCTCGTCGGTCGAGCTGATGAAGCGGCTCTCGGCCTTCGTGGTCAACCTGACCATCAACCTGGAGCCCGTCTACGGCATCATCATGGCCGTGCTGCTGTTCTGGCTGCAGGTGCCCGGCTTTGACAGTGAGCGGCTCTCGGGCGGCTTTTACCTGGGCACGGTGGTGATTCTGTTCAGCGTGCTCATTCATCCCTTGCTGGATCAGTGGATGAAGCGGCGACAGCGCCAGGCTGAGCCGGCGGATGCCGTCATCTAGCCTATAGCACGCCGTCCCAGACCAGATACTCCGCCGCTACCGGCAGCGTGGGCGGCGCTTCCCGGCCCGGAAACAGCCCGTATACCGCCGAGCCCGAACCCGATAAGCTCGCGTAGGTCGCGCCGGCGTCATACAGCGCCTGCTTCAGTTCGGCCAGCACCGGATAATAGGGTGTGAGGGCCTTCTCGAAGTCGTTGCTGACTTTTTCGCGCCAGGCTTCGATGGGTTGGGCCAGGCTCGGGCGCAGCGCGTGGCGGGGCGGGCGGGCCGTGACGCGGCCGTAGGCCTCGGCCGTGCTGATGTGCAGGCCGGGGTAAATAACCTTGCAGGCCGTGCCGGTCAGCGCCAGCTCAATGGGCTGAAAGACGTCACCCTTCCCGTGAGCGAATACCGGCTGGTTGCGGATGAAAAAGGCACAGTCGGAGCCCAGGCGGCGGGCGTACGTTTCCAGGGTTTCCGGTGGCAGCTGCAGCGCGAAAAGCTCGTTTAGGGCCCGCAGCGCGAAGGCCGCGTCGGCGGAGCCGCCCCCCAGCCCGGCCCCGATGGGTACCACCTTGTGCAGGTGCAGCTGCACCGGCGGCAGCGCAAAATCGGCCCTGAGCAGCTCGTAGGCCCGCCAGCAGAGGTTGGTGGCTGGGTCACCGGGAATGGGCAGGCCGCTGAGCGTGAGCTGGTCGGCCGCGGCGGGCAGCACCTCCAGCGCGTCGCACCACGGCAGCGGCACAAACACCGATTCGAGGTTGCGGAAGCCGTCGGGCCGCTGACCGGTGACGTACAGACCCAAGTTGAGTTTAGCGTTCGGAAAGACGAGCATAAGCAGCGGCGGGCAAAGGATTTTCGGGCGGGATGGCCGGACAGTTCTACCACCATTTTTCGGCCCGCGGCCGCAAGCTACGGCGTCGGCTACAGAAAAAGGATATTTTTGGCCCCGGCCCAAGTCTGCCGGCTCCGGCTTTGTCGTATGTCCACTTCCCAACCTCCCGACTGGTACCGCACCTGGGGCAAGCGCAGCCTCGACGTGCTACTGGCTTTGCCGGTGGCCCTGCTCACGCTGCCGCTGCTACTACTGGCGGCGGCGGCGCTGGCCCCGCAGAACGGGGGCCGGGTGCTGTTTCGCCAGCTGCGGCCGGGTCGGGCCGGCGTGCTTTTCCCGCTCTACAAGCTCCAGACCATGACCAACGCCCGCGACGCCCACGGCCAGCTGCTCCCCGACGCGGACCGGCTCACGCGCCTGGGCCGGGCGGTGCGCGCCTCGTCCTTGGATGAGCTGCCCCAGCTCTGGAACGTGCTGCGCGGCGACCTCAGCCTGATCGGGCCCCGCCCGCTGCTGCCCCAGTACCTGCCGCTCTACTCGCCCGAGCAGGCCCGCCGCCACGAGGTGCTGCCCGGCATCACGGGCTGGGCGCAGGTAAACGGCCGCAACGCCATTTCCTGGGAGCAGAAATTTTGCTACGACGTATGGTATGTCGACAACCTGTCCCTGGGCCTCGACCTGCGCATTCTGCTGCGCACCGTGCGGCGGGTGCTGGGCGTGCGGGGCATCAGCGCGCCGGGCCAGGCCACTACCGAAGCTTTCCGCGGCTCCGCTTCTCCCCCACCTTCCCTATGACGCAGCTTTTCTTTCCCGAGTATCACGACGAAGACAACCCGCTGCTACAGCCCCTGGTTATCGTGGGCGCCGGTGGGCTGGGCCGGGAGGTGCGCGTACTGGTGGAGCAGCTCAACGACCAGCAGCCCACCTGGAGCCTGCTCGGCTTCTACGACGACGTGCCGCCCGCTACGACGCTGCCGCTGCCTTATCTGGGCACGGTGGCCGAGCTGAACGCCACTCGGGAAGCGGTGGCGGTGGCGGTAGCCGTGGGCAGCAGCCACGCCCGCGCCGCCGTGGTAGCCCGCCTGAGTGCCGCGTACCTGTCGTTTCCGGCGCTGATTCACCCCAGCGTGGCGCGGGCACCCTACCAGCAGTTGCAGTTTGGCGCGGGTTGCATCATCACCCAGGGCTGCATCCTGACCACCGATATTCGCCTGGGCCAGCACGTGCTGCTCAACCTGGGCTGCACCATCGGCCACGACGCCGTGCTGGAGGATTTTTGCTCCCTGATGCCCCACGCCAACGTGGGCGGCGAGGCGCACCTGGAAACGGCCGTGTACCTGGGCACCAACGCCACGGTCATCAACCGGGTGCGCGTGGGGGCCCGCACCATCGTGGGTGCTGGAGCTGTAGCCATCCGCGACCTTCCCGCTGACTGCACCGCCGTGGGCGTGCCGGCGCGGATAATTAAAAATGAAGAATGAAGAATTAGAAGCCCTGCTAAAAGTCCCGGCGGCGTTGAGCCGAGGCCAATTTTTAATTCTCAATTCTTAATTTTTAATTCCTCCTCATGCGCAGCCAGGATTACGACCGACTTTTCCTTTCCCCGCCCCACCTGGGCCGCCACGAGCTGAACTACGTGCACAAGGCCATCGAGGACAACTGGGTGGCGCCGGCCGGGCCGAATCTGGCGGGCTTCGAGGCCGATATCTGCCAGGCGGCCGGCGTAGGGCACTGCGTGGCGCTGTCGTCGGGGACGGCGGCCATCCACCTGGGGCTGCTGCTGCTGGGCGTGGGCCCCGGCGACGAGGTGCTGTGCCCGTCATTCACCTTTGTGGCCACGGCCAACCCGATTGTGTACTGCGGGGCCACGCCGATTTTCGTCGATAGTGAGGCTGATACCTGGAATATGTGCCCCCAGCGCCTGCGCGAAGCCCTTGACGACCGAATTGCCCAAGGGAAAAAGCCCCGGGCGCTGCTGCTGGTACACCTCTACGGCATGCCCGCCCGCCTGCCGGAGCTGCTGGCCCTGGCCGCCGAATACGAACTGCCCGTGCTGGAAGACGCCGCCGAGGCGCTGGGCTCCCGCCTCAACGGCCAGCCCCTGGGCGGCTTCGGCACGGTGGGCGTGTTCTCCTTCAACGGCAACAAGATCCTGACCACCAGCAGCGGCGGAGCCCTGGTTACCAACGACGCCGCGCTGGCCGGGAAAGCCCGTTTCCTGGCTACTCAGGCCAAAGACGATGCTCCGTACTACCAGCATTCCGAACTGGGCTACAACTACCGGCTGAGCAACATCCTGGCCGGCATCGGGCGGGGGCAGATGGAGCTGCTGGAGGAGCGGGTGAAGCGCCGCCGCGAAATTTTTGCCTGGTACCAGGAGCACCTGGCCGGGCTGTCCGGCCTACGCGTGGCGCTGGCGCCGGAACTGCCCGGTAGCCGCTCCAACCGCTGGCTCACGACCATCCTGCTGAATCCCGCCGAAACGGCCGCCACGCCCGAAACCGTGCGCCAGCACCTCGAAACCCGCAACATCGAAAGCCGGCCGCTCTGGAAACCGCTGCACCTGCAGCCGCTGTTCCGCGCTGCCCCCATGTATGGCGGCGCCGTCTGCACCGACCTGTTCAGCCGCGGCCTGTGCCTGCCCAGCGGCACGGCCATGACGGACGCGGATTTGCGCCGGGTGGCAGAAGCAGTACGGGAAGCCCTGTAGTCCAAGGCTTCCCGTATTTCCTTACTTATCCACAGAATTGACGCTACGCCAGCTGCAAATCGGAGGCTGGCAGCGTGGCACTGTTGCGGTCAACCGGGCGGCGAAACACCTTTCGTAATACTAAGTGCGTGGGCAGGTAAAACACCACGAACAGCGCCATCATCCAGCTCACCAGGTACACCGGGGCGGGCAGCCAGGTCTGGGCCTTGGCGTCGTCGAAACCGAACACGTAGTTGATGTTGACCGGGATTTTGGGGTCGGCCAGCACCGTGCCGGCGGAGGGTAGGAAGAAGTAGGCTATCAGGCACAAACTCCAGCCCACCGCCGTCCAGGCCCAGAGGGCGCGCCGGTCGTAGCCGAGGCGCTTCACCAGAAACAGCAGCAGAAACGGCAGCCAGCCGTGGAAAAACGACAGCCCACGCAGAAACAACGAGCGGTTGGGGTCGAACATGTACGACGTCATCCCGACCAGATGCACGCCCAGCAGCTCGCCCAGAAAGTCGGCGCACCAGAAGGCCTGGGCCAGCAGAATGCCCACGGCGGCCATAGAAGCCGGCAGGGCCTTCTCGGTCCAGAGGCTAATCAGGCAGAGCAGCAGCGAGACGTCGCAGAAATACAGGAAGTTGGTGGGGCCGTAGTTGCGGTAATACACCGGGACCATCACGGCCAGGAAAGCCGTGACGACGAGTTTGAGCGCAAGTGGCAGGCGGGGCGAGGCAGAAGTCATGAGCAAGTCGGCGTTGGTGAGAATGACAGAACAAAACCAGCTGCTGAGGACCAGCCAGCCGGCTATCATGCTGCTAACTACGGGACTCTCGCGCCGACAGTGCGCCCGGAAAACACGGCTCCGGGAGCATCATTCTCTTTAACCTTTTTTAACAACATTCTGACTTAAAGTCTTTTAATCCAAACTGATCAGACCTCTCAGCTCACCATTATTTACCGTAACGTAACCCGGCGGGAGCCCGATTTGCGAGCTGTTACCCCAAGGCCTGGGCCAGATCCGCCAGCAGCTCTTCCGCCGGCTCGATGCCTACGCTCAGGCGCACCAGCCCGACGGTGATGCCCAGCGCCTGCTGCTGAGCCGGCGTGAGGGAGCGGTGCGACGTACCCAGCGGATAAGACAGCGACGAATCGACGCCGGCCAGGGAGGGCGCGAAGGGAAAACGCTGGCTGCGCTGCATAAAGCGGTTTACCACGTCGGCCTCGTCGGCCAGCAGAAACGACATCATGCCGCCAAACAAGCCCGTGCCCTGGGCCGCCGCCAGCTCCCGTTGCGGGTGCCCGTCCAGCCCCGGATAGTTGACCTGTCGCACGGCCGGGTGCTGCTCCAGAAACCGGGCAACGACCAGCGCGTTGGCGCTGTGCTCCCGCATGCGGAGGCGCAGGGTCTTGAGTCCGCGCACGGCCAGCCAGCTTTCCATCGGGCTTAGCGTCAGGCCATAGAACACCCCAATCTGCTTGAGCCGGGCCGCCTCGGCCGCGTCGGCGGCCACTACCACGCCAGCCGTCACGTCGCTGTGGCCGGAAATGTACTTGGTCACGCTGTGCAGCGTAATGTCGGCGCCCAGCTCCAGCGGCCGGGTAATGACGGGCGAGGCAAACGTATTGTCGACCACCAGCTTTAGCCCGTGCGTGTGGCACTCGGCAGCTAGGCGGCGCAGGTCAGCCACGCGCAGCAGCGGGTTGCTGATGGTTTCGGCAAGCAGCAGGCGCGTGGTGGGCTGCACGAACGGCGCTAAGTCGTAGAGCTGCTCAAAGGGTACGTAGGTCACCGTGATGCCCATCCGGCTCAGTTCGGCGTTGAGCAGGGCCGAAGAGCCCCCGTAGATGTCGGCGGCGCAGAGCACATGGTCGCCGGCCTGGCAGCAAGCCAGAACGGCGGCAAAAATGGCGGCCATGCCCGAGCCGGTGGCAACGGCGCCCGCACCGCCTTCCAGCTTGTTCACGGCGTCGGCCAGCTCGTCGGAGTTGGGGTTGCCGTTGCGCGAGTAGAGGTAGCGGCTACCGGGCTCCTCGAAATACTGTTCCAGCTCGTTCAGGTCGTCGAACTTGAAAACCGAGGTCTGGTAGATCGGGGTAATTTTGGGTTTGATGTCCATGCGAAGTTCCGGGCCCGGCTTTTGGGGTTCTAATTGCCCGCAAGCTACGCTCCCGCCCGCAGGAATACCACTCCCGCAAGCTTACTCCCCGCCAGCGCAGCCGGCCGGCCGCTACTTCAACTGCCGGCTCAGCGCTTCCGCGTCCTTGGCAGCCTCGGGATATTTCTGCAGCCGCGCCACGTACGCCTTGGCCTCCGCCTGGTAGCCTAGCTTGATGGCCATTCGGGCCAGATTTCCCACGTTGGTCGGGTCGTTGGGCTCCAGCTTATCGGCCTGCTGCAATAGCGGATAGGCGTGCTTCGGGTCGCCCTTGATTCCATAGTACGCGCCCATATTGAACGGTCCCAGCGCACTTTGCGGATAGTAGCGCATAATCAGCTCGGCCAGTTGCCGGCCAGTTTCCCAGGCTTGGGGGTCGTCCTGCTGCCAGTACTCACTGGCGTACTGCTCCAGCGCCCGGGGTACAAACTCCGCTTCGGGCGCGGGCAGGGCTTCGCCGTTTCTCCAGCGCCACTCCTGCTTGCCGGCGGCGTGCGTCGCCAGCGCCTCGCTCAGGGCTTTCACCTGCTCGGCAGGCTGGTGGGTTTCCTCGTACGTCTTGGCCAAGCCAAACCACATATCCAACCGCTCCGGGGCAATAGTCAGCCCCTGGCGCAGCACTGCGCAGGCCTGCTCCACCATCGTGGGCAGGTAGCCGGAGCCGAGGCTGCCCACTACCCGGCTTTTCTTGTCCTTTATCACCATCGAGCCGGGCGCGCCGCTGCCGGGGCGCATCTCAATGGCGTCGCCCTGCTTGAGCAGATAGTTGAAGCGGGCAATGTAAAACTCCGGGTCTTTCGGCTGGGCCTTGTACCAGCGCCGCAGCACCTGCCCCGTTGCGGCCGTATCTCCGGCGTGGAAAGCCGTCCCGAACTCGCGCGGATAATCCTGCGCCCTGGCGCCTACCGCAGTGGTCAGGAGAGCCGCCAGCCCTAGCCAATAGTTTGTTTTCATCGTTCGGCGCCAATATTATTTCAACCCTTAAAGTATCGGTTTTTCCCGTATCCTGGCCCGAACCTGAAGCCAGCCACGTAGCCAGTCAGTTATTAAGCTTCGTGCTCTTACTGCAGGCTGCTCACCCGGCAACGGCTCAAGGTTGCGGCTGAGCAGGCTCGCTCTTCACCTTGCCCGCCGCCATAGCGGCCCGGTTTTCGCGCCGGAACACCTCCATTAGCACCAGGAAGTATGATACCAGCAGCGGTCCCACTACGAGCCCGATGATGCCGAAGATTTCGACGCCCAGCACCAGCCCCACCAGGGTCACCAGCGGGTGAATGTTGCCCATGCGCTTGGCCAGCACGATGCGCAGCAGGTTGTCCACGTTGATAATCACAATAAAGCCCACCAGCAGAATGCCCAGCGCCGCGCCGGTCTGCCCTTGCGAGTACTGGTACAGCGCAGCCGGACCCCACACCAGCGGAGTGCCCAGCACCGGCAGAAAAGCCATGAAAAACGCTACCACGCCCCAGAACAGCGAGTCAGGCACGCCGAACAGCACCAGCGTGAGGCCCGTCAGCCCGGCCTGCACCAGCGCCACCAGCACCTGCCCCAGCACGTTGGCATTCACAGTGTTTTTCAGCGAGTCGCCCAGCTCGTCGAGCGTTTCGCCCCGGAAGGGCAGATAGCGGCGCACCCCCAGCAGGAAGTAGGTCTCCTGCATAAACAGGTAGTAGAGCGTGAACAGCATCAGGCCCACGATAACCAGGAAGTTGAGCGCGCTACTGGCCAGCGTAGGCAGCCAGCGGCTCACCTGGCCGGCGGCCTGCTCCAGCAACTGCCGCACGTTCAACTGGGCCACGATGCGCAGGCCGGTGGCTTGCTCCAGCTTGTGCAGCGCGTCCAGAATACGGTCGGGGTGCCGGGCAAAAGCCACCAGCCGGTCTATAAGCAGGGTGCTGAGGGCGTAGAAGGGAATAACGAGCACCACCACCGTGACGAGCAGCACCCCAATCACGACTAGCTGCCGGCTCCAGCGCCGCCGGTGCACCAGCGCCACCCAGGCCGGCCGGAAGATTACAAACAGGATGCCTGCCCCCAAAAACGCCGTCAGGTACTGCGCCAGCCCCACGGCGATGAGCGCACCCAGTCCCAGCAGCGAGGCCACCAGCAGCACGTGCCGCTGCCGGGGGGTATAGATGTTTTCGATGACGGAAAAAAGGTCGGGCGGCGGCATAGCGAAAGCCGGATCAGCCGGCCGCGTAAAGATAAGCGCCGTCACCACGCCGGCCGTGCTCCCGGGAACGGAAAGCCTATTTAGCCGAAAAGCCGCTTCTGCGGGGCAGAAGCGGCTTTTTCAAGCAAACTAATTAGAAGCTGGCTTAGGCGACGACGCCCTCGGCCAGCACGATTACGTTGTTGCGGAGCACTTCCACCACGCCACCGGCAATGTGGAAGGCTTCGCGGCCGGCGGCACTCGTCACCGTCACGTCGCCAGCTTTCAGCGCGCTGATGAGCGGGGCGTGGTTGTTGAGCACCTCAAACAGCCCATCGGTACCCGGAAACTGCGCCGACGTAACCTCGCCCGCAAATACCTGCCGGTCCGGCGTGATGATTTCTAAATGCATGGTTTTTTCAGTTGCCAGTTGCCGGTTGCCGGTTGCCAGTCAGCAGTTTTCTGTAGTAGAACAAACTGACAACCGGTAACTGGCAACTGGCAACTGATGATTACTTAGCTTCCGCCATCAGCTTGGCGCCCTTGGCTACGGCATCCTCGATGGTGCCGACCAAGTTGAAAGCCGACTCGGGCAGGTGGTCGTAGGTACCGTCGATGATGGCATTGAAGCCCTTGATGGTGTCCTTGATGTCAACCAGTACGCCGGCCAGACCGGTGAACTGCTCGGCCACGAAGAAGGGCTGCGACAGGAAGCGCTGCACCCGACGGGCGCGGTTTACAACCTGCTTGTCTTCTTCACTCAGCTCGTCCATCCCCAGAATGGCGATGATGTCCTGCAGCTCTTTGTAGCGCTGCAGAATCTCCTTCACACGCTGGGCAGTGTTGTAGTGCTCGGCACCCAGCACCTCAATCGAGAGGATGCGCGAGGTGGAGTCCAGCGGGTCCACGGCGGGGTAGATACCCAGCTCGGCAATCTTCCGCGACAGTACGGTCGTGGCGTCCAAGTGAGCGAAGGTGTTGGCCGGGGCTGGGTCGGTCAAGTCATCGGCAGGCACGTACACGGCCTGTACCGAGGTGATGGAACCGCGCTTGGTGGAGGTAATCCGCTCCTGCATGGCCCCCATTTCGGTCGCCAGCGTGGGCTGGTAGCCTACAGCCGAAGGCATCCGGCCTAGCAGAGCCGATACTTCCGAGCCCGCCTGGGTGAAGCGGAAGATGTTGTCGATGAAGAACAGGATGTCGCGGCCGGCTCCAGTGCCGTCACCGTCGCGGAAGTTCTCGGCGATGGTCAGACCCGACAAAGCCACACGGGCGCGGGCTCCCGGAGGCTCGTTCATCTGGCCGAACACCAGCGTGGCCTGCGACTTGGCCAGCTCGGCCTGGTCTACCTTCGACAGGTCCCAGCCGCCGGCTTCCATCGAATGCTTAAACTCGGCGCCGTAGCGGATGATGTCCGACTCGATGAACTCACGCAGCAAGTCGTTGCCCTCGCGGGTCCGCTCGCCCACGCCGGCAAACACCGACAGACCTTCGTAGGCCTTGGCGATGTTGTTTACCAGCTCCATGATGAGTACGGTTTTGCCTACGCCAGCGCCTCCGAACAAACCGATTTTGCCGCCCTTTACATAAGGAGCGAGCAGGTCGATTACTTTGATACCCGTGTAGAGGATTTCCGACGACGTGGCCAGATCCTCGAAGGGTGGCGGCTGCCGGTGAATCGACATCGGGCCCGCGCTCTGGGGCTGCGGAATGCCGTCGATGGCGTAGCCGATGACGTTGAACAGACGACCTTTTACGCCGTCGCCGGTTGGCATGGAGATGGGCGAGCCCATGTCAATTACCTCGGCGCCGCGGGTCAGGCCCTCGGTCGAGTCCATGGCGATGGTGCGCACACGGTCTTCGCCCAGGTGCTGCTGGCACTCGAGAATGACCACCTGGCCATTGTCTTTCGTTACCTGCAGTGCGTCGAGGATGTTAGGAAGCTTGGTGTTTTCACCAGCGAAGCTCACGTCCACAACGGGACCGATTACCTGGGTGATTTTGCCGTTATTCGCCATTGCGGGTCTTTATAGTAAATGGTGCAACGTTTTCAGGGCGCAAAACTACGGCTTAATCCCCGCTTTGCCAAAGCTCCTTCGGCGGAAAGATTTGACCGTCTTTCCAGGCCGCGTCGGGGGCTGAAAATCAGGCCGTAAACCCGCGCTAACGGCCTTTTTGTGGTGGGCTCCGGAAAATTTCTTTGAAAAATTTTTGCCCGAAAATTTGCCTCCAATAAAACCAGTGGTACATTTGCACACCCAAACGGCACACGGTTTGGAATTTTGTCCGATGGTGTAACTGGCAACACGCTTGATTTTGATTCAAGAAAGTCCAGGTTCGAGCCCTGGTCGGACAACTCTCGAGTAACGCGAAAGGCGCTGATCCTTCCTCCCCGGAAGAGTCGGCGCCTTTCGCTTTTTTATTGCCATTCCGTTTCGTCACTTCTCCCCTACCACATGTCACAGCGTGTTAAAATCTTCGCGGGAAATGCTTCTCCCGAACTGGGTGCCAAAATCGCCGAAGCCTTCGGTCAGCCGCTCGGCGACCTGAGCATTCAGCGCTTCGCCGATACGGAGCTCGGACCCAGCTTCAACGAAAGCGTGCGGGGCTGCGCCGTATTCCTGATTCAGAGCACCAACCCGCCGGCCGAAAACCTGATGGAGCTGATGCTGATGGTGGACGCCGCCAAGCGCGCCTCGGCCGCCTCCGTGACGGTGGTGATGCCCTACTTCGGCTACGCCCGCCAGGACCGCAAAGACAAGCCCCGTGTGAGCATCGGGGCCAAAGTGGTGGCCGACTTCGTGCAGAGCGTGGGCACCGACCGCCTGATGACCTGCGACCTGCACGCGGGCCAGATCCAGGGTTTCTTCGACATTCCCGTCGACCACCTCGACGGTGCCACCGTGACGGCCCCTTATATTAAGTCGCTGAGCCTCGACAACCTGATCTTCGCCTCGCCCGACGTGGGCGGCGTGGTGCGCACGCGGGCGTTTGCCAAGAAGTTCGGGGCCGAAATCGTGGTCTGCGACAAGATGCGCCTGCGGGCCAACGAAATTGCCTCCATGCAGGTCATCGGCGACGTGACGGGCATGAACGTGGTACTCGTGGATGACATCGTGGATACGGCCGGCACGATCTGCAAGGCCGCCGAACTGCTGATGGAGCGCGGCGCCAAGTCGGTGCGGGCCGTCATCACCCACGCCGTGCTCAGCGGCCCGGCCCACGAGCGAATCCGCAACTCGGCCCTGACGGAGCTGATCGTGTGCGACACGATTCCGCTGCGCGAGGAAAACCCCAAAATCAAGGTTATTTCCCTGGCCAACCTCTTCGCTAGCGCCATCCGCAACGTGGTGTCGCACGAGAGCATCAGTTCGCTGTTTATATAGCAAAGCACCGCTGTGGAAAAGCCTCAGGCTCCTTCCGCAGCGGTTCCCGGCTGCTTACTATCCACCCGAGCGATTTTGAGAATTAGAGCTGAACTGCTGCTCATTCCGTTAGTTGCGGTGGCGCTGTATTTCGTAGCCGGCACCTTCTTCGCAGTTGGGTTTTGCCTGCTGTACTGGCTGGCGAGCTGGCTGGCCCGGCGGCTCCCCATCTTTCCCAGCGTGCTTCTATCCAAGCTGTTTCATCTAGCCGGATTAGTGCTACTGCTCACCGTTGCATTCTGGGTGGCTTTCGGCTATCTGGTCGGGAAAGGACTGGAGGAAGACGCTAGGGAAAGGCAGCGCACCACTGGGGAATCTTTGTTTGGAGGCTAGTGAAGCAGCTAAAAAACCCTATCTTTGCGGCCCGTTTGGGGCTGATTGTCAGCCTGGGCGGAATTCACATCTTCATTTTTCTCAAAACACAAGCTTATGAAAAGCCTCGAGATTGTAGGGTTTAAAAGAGCGAATCTCGGTAAGAAGGATGCCAAAGCGTTGCGTCTTGACTCGTACGTGCCGTGCGTATTGTACGGTGGCACCGAGCAGGTTCACTTCTCGACTCCCGCTATCCTCTTCCGCGAACTGCTGTACACGCCCGAAGCCCACATCGTTGATCTGAACGTGGAAGGCACCCTGTACCGCGCCATCGTGCAGGACGCTCAGTTCCACCCCGTCAACGAAATGCTCCTCCACGTTGACTTCCTCCAGCTGGAAGAAGGCAAAGAAGTGAAGATGGACATTCCCGTGAAGTACATCGGCGTTTCGCCGGGCGTGCTGGCCGGTGGTAAGCTGGTAAGCAAGCTGCGTAAAGTGAAGGTGAAGGCCCTGCCCGAAAACCTGCCCGACTACGTGGAAGTAAACATTGCCGGCCTGGAGCTGGGCAAATCGGTGAAAGTAGGCCAGGTAGAGCCCAACGGCTACACCATCCTGACCAATACGGCTTCGCCCATTGCTACCGTGGCCATCCCACGCGCGCTGAAAGGCACGCTGAACGCCGACAAGTAAGTCGATTCCGCTTCGTGACTAGTGAGAAATCCTGCTTTGCTTCGGCAAGGCAGGATTTCTTCTTTTCAAATTCCCCGTATTTCGCGCTATGAAATTCCTGATTCTAGCCCTCGGCAACATTGGCCCCGAATACGCCGACACCCGCCACAACATCGGCTTCATGGTGGCCGACTATCTAGCGGCCAAGCACGAGGCCCGCTTTGAAATTGGCCGCCACGCCTTCGTGACGGAAATCAAGGCCAAGGGCAAAACCTACGTGCTGGTGAAGCCCACGACCTACATGAACCTGAGCGGCAAGGCGGCGGCGCACTACCTGAGCAGCCTCAAGCTGGAAAAAGAGCAGCTGTTGGTGGTAACCGACGACCTGGCCCTGCCCTACGGCAAGCTGCGGCTGAAGGGCAAAGGCTCGGCCGGCGGCCACAACGGCCTCAAGTCCATCCAGGAAACCATCGGCTCCGACGAGTACGCCCGCCTGCGCTTCGGCGTAGACGCCAACTTCCCCAAGGGCCGGCAGGTCGACTACGTGCTCAATCCCTTCTCCGCCGACGAGCAGATTGACCTGCCCCTGCACATCGAAAAAGCCGCCGACGCCGTACTAGCCTTCGGCGCGCTGGGCATCGAGCGGGCCATGAACATCGTGAACGTGAAGTAAAGCCGCAGCTGTCCTTGCGAGGCGCGAAGTGAAATTGAACCGCCGGGCCTTGCGAGGAAGCACGGCATTCCGCGCCTCAAGCGGAGTCAATCCGTCCTCGGAAATGTGTATAGATTCTTCTCAGCAGAAAGCCCCGACGTCACGCTGACGGCGGGGCTTTTTAGGTTAACAGCGTTCGGCTGATTGTCCGGGACGGGTTGCTTCGTTCCTCGCAAGGACTGGTTAAGCCAGGCTTTTTACGCCACGAAGCTACCGGGCTTTACCGGCTGGCCGGGCTGCACGAGCTGCAGGGTGCCGTCGGCGTCTTCGGCCAGCAGAAGCATGCCCTGGCTCTGAATGCCCTTAATTTCGCGGGGCGCTAGGTTTAGCAGCACCAGCACCTGCTGGCCTACCAGAGCCTCGGGAATAAAAAACTCGGCAATGCCGCTGACGATGGTGCGCTGGTCGAGGCCGGTATCGACGGTGAGCTTGAGCAGCTTCTTGGTTTTGGCTACTTTCTCGGCGGCCACCACGGTGCCTACGCGCAGGTCCATGCGCTGAAACTCCTCGAACGACACGTCTTCCTTGGCCGGGGCAGTGGTGGCGTTGGCCAGGTCGTTGGCCTTTTTGGTGTCGAGCAGCTTCTGCACCTGGGCTTCCACAGTGGCGTCCTCGATCTTGTCGAAAAGCAGGGCGGCGGCCCCGATTTCCTGGCCGGCAACCAGCGCGTCAGGGCGGCCGGCGGCTTGCCAGGCACCTTTTTCCACGCGCAGCATGGCCCCGAGGGTGGCGGCGGCGGCGGGCAGGAAGGGCTCCAGCAGCGTGACCAGGCCGGCGGCCAGCTGCAGCGCTACGTGCAGCACGGTGCCGGTGCGGGCCTCGTCAGTTTTGATAAGCTTCCAGGGCTCAGTTTCGGCCAGGTATTTATTGCCGGCGCGGCTCAGGTTCATCAGCTCGTTCAGCGCATCGCGGAAGCGGTAATGCTCAATCAGCTCCCCGATACGCGTTGGGAATTCGGCTAGCTGGGCCAGCACTTCCCGGTCAATGTCCTGCAGCTCGCCACCGATGGCGGGCACTTTGCCGGCGAAGAACTTGTGGGTGAGCACCACGGCGCGGTTGACGAAGTTGCCGAGGTTGGCCACCAGCTCGTTGTTGTTGCGGGCCTGAAAATCCTTCCAGGTGAAGTCGTTGTCCTTATTCTCGGGGGCGTTGGCGCAGAGCACGTAGCGCAGCACGTCGGCCTTGCCGGGGAAGTCCTGCAGGTACTCGTGCAGCCACACGGCCCAGTTGCGCGAGGTGGAAATCTTATCGCCTTCCAAGTTCAGAAACTCGTTGGCGGGCACGTTGTCGGGCAGTATATAATCGCCGTGGGCCTTGAGCATCGTGGGGAAGATGATGCAGTGGAACACGATGTTGTCCTTACCGATGAAGTGCACAAGCTTGGTGCCGGCGTCTTTCCAGTAGGTTTCCCAAGTGTCGGGCAGCAGCTCCTTAGTGGCCGAAATGTAGCCGATGGGCGCGTCAAACCACACGTAGAGCACCTTGCCCTCGGCACCTTCCACCGGTACCGGCACGCCCCAATCCAGGTCGCGGGTGACGGCGCGGGGCAGCAGGCCCTGGTCGATCCAGGATTTGCACTGTCCGTACACGTTGGCTTTCCAGTCGGCTTTGTGGCCTTCCACGATCCACTCGCGCAGCCAGGGCTCGTACTGGTCGAGGGGCAGGTACCAGTGCTTGGTTTCGCGCAGCACGGGCTGGTTGCCGCTGAGCATGGAGTGCGGATTGATCAGCTCGGTGGGGCTCAATGAGGAGCCGCACCGCTCGCACTGGTCGCCGTAGGCGTTTTCGTTGCCACAGTTCGGGCAGGTCCCCACGATGTAGCGGTCGGCTAGAAACTGGTCGGCCTTCTCGTCGTAGTACTGCTGCGAGGTCTGCTCGATGAACTTGCCTTCGTCGTAGAGCTTGCGAAAAAAGCCGCTGGCCACTTCGCTGTGAACTTGGGAAGAAGTGCGCGAGTAGATGTCGAACGACACGCCGAAGTCCACGAACGAGTCGCGGATGATGGCGTGGTACTTATCGACCACCTGCTGGGGCGTGACACCCTCCTTCTGGGCCCGGATGGTGATGGGCACGCCGTGCTCGTCGGAGCCGCAGATAAACTTAACGTCGCGGCCCGCGGCGCGCAGATAGCGCACGTAGATATCGGCGGGCAGGTACACGCCCGCCAAGTGGCCGATGTGCACCGGACCGTTGGCGTAAGGCAATGCCGCCGTGACGGTATAGCGTTGAGGATCAGCTTGCATGAGAGAAGTAAAAAGCAGAGAGCAATAGCATTGAACGGTACCGTCTCCGCGCGAAAAATCAGGAATCAGGGCGCAAAGAAACGAGGAAAAGCAGGATTGGCCCGGCCAAAAAGGGAAGCTCGACGTTTGAGGAATGAATTGCCCTATATTTGAGCCCTCACGCCCCGCTCCCGGTCGCGCTTATTTTTGACTCCGTTTCTTCAACCACGCCGCCCCATGAAAAAAGTCGTTTCAGATCAACCGGAAAAAAAAGCTAAAAAAGACCCGGCCCAGAAAGCCCAGCGCAAAGCCGCCAAAGCCGCGTCGAAAGCTTCCGAGACGATAACCTCGGTGAAGGCCGACAAGAAGGCCGATCAGAAGAAGTCCCTGAAAGTGGCGGCCAAGCAGCTGCAGAAGGAGCTGGACGGCCGCATTTCGGAAGTCGTGAAGCGCATCCGCAAAGAAACGAAGGCCAAGCTGAAGGAAGTGGTAAAGGACGCCACGCGCCGCCTCGACCAGGATACGGAGCGCATGTTTGAGCAGGCCCTGCACACGATAGTGCGCCACTACGATGGTGGCACGCCCGCCGCTTCCGACAGTATTTCCACCGAAACCGCCGCTGCTCCGGCCACCGCTCCGAGCCGGGCCAGCCGCCCAGCGCCGCGCAAGCCCGTGGCCAGCGCCGTACCAACCATTACGGCCGCGCCATCCAGTCGCAGCCGTAACGCCAAAGCCGCCGTTCCAGCGGCTACCCCGCCCAAGCGGAGCACCAAGCCCAAAACAGCTGGTCCTGCTTCAACCGACACTACCAACAACCCCGGCGACGTAAGCTAAGACGGTACGCCTTTCTTTACCAAATCGGCCCGCTTCCCGTCTTCAGGAAGCGGGCCGGTTTGCGTTCAGGGTCGGCGCAGCGTGTCCGACGGGGCGTCGTTAAGGCGGCGCAGGCGGGTTTCGGGCGTCGTGTTGTTGGGGTCGTTGGTGTTCAGCGTCTCAACCCGCTTGCGGGCGTTGGTGCCGCTAGCCTGCTCGCCCAGGTTTACCCGGCCGGGTGTGGCGTCGGGTACGGAGCCACCGTAACCGGCCCCGCTATTGTAGGCCGCCTGCCGGTCGGCATCGGTGCGAATGGTGGTAGGCACCGGGGCGCGGTCAACCTCGGCGGCGGTGTCCTGGGCGGTAGTGCAGGCACCGAATATGGCACTGCCCAAGAGGAGGGCGAAGCTTAAGCGAATATAAATGGGGCGGGGTTTCATCGGGCGTCGTGCTAAAGTAGCTCCAGTATGAGGCTGCTTCTATTACAACGCGCTTCGGGGTCCGGAAGTTGACTTAGACTTACTGCCCCGCAGGCACCGTGGTGCTGAGCGTCTGGCGGATACCGTTCCAGAGCGCCACGCGGGCCTGCATGCAGCGGCTGGCCACGTCGCGGCAGTCGGTCCAGCGCTGCTCATCAGTGCCGCACAGCTCGCGCACCATCTGCTCGGCCAGCGGCGTGTGCACTTCCTCGTCGAGCTGAATGTGCCGGTCGAGGTAATATGTGAAGGTGTCGAGCTGCCCGGGAAAGCGCTGGCGCAGGTCGGCAATGAGGTGACGGAACATGTCGGGAATCACGTCTTCGCGGCCGAAGGTGAAGGCGGCAGCTACGGCGTGGGGCTTACCCGAGTTGATGATACTAAAGGTGCTGAGCACGAACTGCTGCACGGCGTAGGGCGCGTCGGCCTTCAGCAGCGCCTGCTCCACCGACTCGCCCACCGACAGCGCGTCGAGCAGGCGGCGGATGGGCTGGGTGTCGGCCCCGCACTCTTCCATAGCCCGCAGGTACATTTCGAAGTGGCTGGCAGGCTGACCGTGCTGGTCCACGTCGGTTTCCTCCTCCAGCACGATTTCGTTGATGAGGCGGCGCGTGGCGGGGTTGCCGCGCGGCACCCACGGCACCGTCACGCAAGTCAGGTCGCGCTGCAGGCACTTGAGCAGGGACATAAAATCCCAGACGGCAAACACATGGTGCTGCATAAACTGGCGCAAATCGGCCAGGGAGTGCAGCCCCTGATAGACGCTGTGCGACACGAGCTGCTGCCGGGCGGGGGCCAGCTGCTCCTGCAAAGTACGGATGTGGTCGGTGGTCATGGGCGCGGGGCGGACGAGGAATCCGCAGTTGGTGAAACGATACCGGTTTAGGCTAAGCTGAACCGCGAAGGTCGGGCAATAATTTTTTAGGCCATAAAAACGGCCGGCCCGCAGCAACTGCCGGCCGGCCGCCTCATCAGGCCCAAACGCAGGCTACTTTTTCTCGAAGATCATGGCGTCCGAATCCATGCAGTAGCGCTGGCCGGTGGGCTTGGGGCCGTCGTCGAAGACGTGGCCGAGGTGGCCGCCGCACTTGGCGCACACTATTTCGTCGCGGCTCATACCCAGGCTGTTGTCGGCGGTTACTTTCAGGCTGGCGTTGGTGGCCGGGGCCCAGAAGCTGGGCCAGCCGGTGCCCGACTCAAACTTGGTGTCGGAGGAAAAAAGTAAATTGTGGTCGGCGGCGCAGTAGTAGTTGCCCTTCGCGTGATTGTCGAAGTACTTGTTGGCGTAGGGGTGCTCGGTGCCCTGCTGGCGCAGGATAAAATACTGGGCCGGCGTGAGCTGAGCTTTCCACTGGGCGTCGGTTTTGCGCACCGGAAACTCGTCAGGCTTGCCGGTTACGGTCTGCGGCTTGGGATAGGCCTTGGCGGCGCTGCCGGGGCCGGTAACCGGGTGCGGGGAGTCGGCGAGGTCCATTTTCGCGTCGCGGGCACTCTTTTTCTGGGAGCAGGCCGAGCCCAGCGTGAGGGCGGAGAAAAACAAAATCAGCAGGGAGGAACGCATATGAGCAAAGAGAGTTAGACAACAAATTCGAGCCGGCGAAGCGGCCGGCGGTGCTTGGCAAACATACGCGGCAGACCAAGGGTTCGGTTCAGTTTGGCCGGTACGTTTCAGTTTCAGGAAGTTAACATTTTCGTCACGCGGACTTTTACGCTAAACATTCCGTACCTTTGCACCCGGAAAACCCTTTGTATGCAGAACATTCGGAATATCGCAATCATTGCGCACGTTGACCACGGCAAGACTACGCTCGTGGACAAAATCATTCACGCCTCGAAGCTTTTCGACGAGCACCAGCAGTTCGACGACTTGATCCTCGACAACAACGACTTGGAGCGCGAACGGGGTATCACCATCGTTTCCAAGAACGTATCGGTCCGCTACAAGGACGTTAAAATCAACATCATCGACACCCCTGGTCACGCCGACTTCGGCGGCGAGGTGGAGCGGGTGCTGAAGATGGCCGACGGCGTATTGCTGCTCGTCGATGCCTTCGAAGGGGCCATGCCCCAGACCCGCTTCGTGCTGGGCAAAGCCATTGACCTGGGCCTGAAGCCCATCGTGGTGGTGAATAAAGTTGATAAGGAAAACTGCCGGCCCGACGAGGTGCACGAGCAGGTATTCGACCTGATGTTCAACCTCGGCGCCAACGAAGACCAGCTGGATTTCGTGACGCTGTACGGCTCCTCGAAGCAGGGTTGGATGAGCACCGACTGGAAAGAGAAAACCGACAACATCATTCCGCTGCTCGACGCCGTAGTGGCCTCGATTCCGCCGGCCCCGACCCTAGACGGCACGCCGCAGATGCAGGTTACCTCGCTCGACTACTCGTCGTTCGTGGGTCGTATCGCCATTGGCCGCGTGCACCGCGGCACGCTGAAGGAAGGCGCCAACATGAGCCTGGTGAAGCGTGACGGCACGATCAAGAAAGTAAAAATCAAGGAGCTGCAGGTGTTTGAAGGCCTGGGCCGCACCAAGGTTTCGGAAGTTAGCTCAGGTGAAATTTGCGCCGTGACCGGCATCGAAGGCTTCGACATCGGCGACACCATCGCCGACGCCGAAAACCCCGAAGGCCTGACGGTTATCAGCATCGACGAGCCGACGATGAACATGCTGTTTACCATCAACAACTCGCCCTTCTTCGGGAAGGAAGGCAAGTTCGTGACCTCGCGTCACCTGCGGGACCGGCTGTTCAAAGAAACCGAGAAAAACCTGGCTCTGCGGGTGAAGGAAACCGACAAGGAAGACACGTTCCTCGTGTACGGTCGCGGTATTCTGCACTTGTCGGTCCTGATCGAAACCATGCGGCGCGAAGGCTTCGAGCTGCAGGTTGGTCAGCCGCAGGTACTGTTCCGCGAAGACGAAGACGGCCACCGCACCGAGCCCATCGAGCACCTGGTGGTCGACGTGCCGGAGGAAACCGCCGGTAAGGTTATCGAGCTGGTGACGATGCGCAAAGGAGAGCTGACCATCATGGAGCCGAAAGGCGACCTGCAGCACCTGGAGTTCAACATTCCGGCCCGGGGCCTGATCGGCCTGCGCAACAACGTGCTGACCGCCACCGCCGGGGAGGCCATCATGAACCACCGCTTCGCTTCGTACGAGCCCTACAAGGGCGTGATTCCCGGCCGTATCTCCGGCTCGCTGATTTCGATGGATACGGGTGCCGGCACCGCGTACACCATCGACAAGATGCAGGACCGCGGCGAGTTCTTCGTTGATCCAGGCGAAGAGGTGTACGCCGGCCAGGTTATTGGCGAGCACACCCGCCCGAACGACCTGACCATCAACATTCAGAAAGGCAAGAAGCTCACGAACATGCGCGCTTCCGGTACGGATGACAACGCCAAGATTGTTCCCAAGCGCCAGTTCTCGCTGGAGGAAGCCATGGAATACATCCAGAAGGATGAGTATCTGGAAGTGACCCCAAAATCGGTGCGGATGCGCAAGATCCTGCTCGACGAAAACGAGCGTCTGCGCTCGGCCAAGAAAGTAGACTAGCTTTTCGTAAGCTGTTAGCTGCTGGCTTTTAGCTGTCGGCTTAAGAAAAGGGGGCGGCCGATGGCTGCCCCCTTTTTTGTTGCTGGCTCCTATTAGTTACCTTATTCACAATGTCACGCTTACTGCTGATTCTGGACTTGGACGAGACGCTGCTGCACGCCTCGCCCACCAAGCTGGCTACGGAGCCGGATTTCCGGTATGAGCAGTATTTCGTGTACAAGCGGCCGGCGGTAGACGATTTTCTGACCGAAGCTGCGCGGGAGTTTGAGCTGGCTGTATGGTCGTCGGCGGATGATGCGTACGTACGGGAAATTGTGGCGAAGCTGGCCCCGGCCGCGGCTTTTGCCTTCGTGTGGGGCCGCAGCCGCTGCATCTACCGCCGCAACCTGGAAACGGACACCTACTGCTGGGAAAAGCAGTTGCAGAAGCTGCGTCGTCAAGGTTACTCCCTCAACCGGATGCTGATTGTGGATGACACAGCGGAAAAGTCGCGGGCCAACTATGGCAACGCCGTCCACCTTCCGCCCTTCGAGGGCCAGCCTACTGACGACGTGCTGCCCAGGCTGCTTGCGTACCTGCGGCAGCTGGCCACGGCAGAAAACGTGCGCCGCGTAGAAAAGCGCGACTGGCTGCGGCGTCAGGCGAAAGGCTGAGTTTCTGCCTTGCCTCAGCGGACGTCAGGCACAGGTTACTGCTTGCGTAGCAGCCACACGTCCTGGCTGGCGGCGGCGCCCTGCCGCTCCCCGGGAATATGCTCCAGCACCTCACAGTGCTGACTGAATAGTTTCCGCAGATATACTGGTGGCTGAAAGGCGGCAAATACCCGGTGTCCTTCATCCACGTTGCTGCGAATAACAAGCTGCCCCGCGTCGAACGAGGACCGCTCGACATCGGTCATGATTTCGCGGAAGGCAGCACCGTGAGTGGTAAACAGCAGCACGCCGCCGGGCCGCGTGACGCGCAGCAGCTCGTCGTACCAGCGCTGGTGGCCTGATGCAGAAAGATGGGTAAAGATGGAAATGCCGTATACCGCGTTGAACGTGGCCGCTTCCGCTTGCAGAGGCGGATTGATGCCATTGAGCAGGAACTCGATGCCGGGCAGATGCCGACGGCACCACTCAATGGAGCGGGCATTGTAGTCGGTGCCGGTGTAGCGGCAGCCGTTGCCTACCACTTCGGGCAGGTGGCGGATAACGCGGGCTGGGCCGCAGCCCCAATCAAGAATGTGCTGATTCTGCAACTGCAGGTGGCGGGCCAGATGGTCGCGCACCCACTCGGCGGTTTCACGGCCGCCTTCGTAGTACTTGCGGTAGTTGAGCTGAAAGGACTCGTACATCAGGTAGTCGGGGGGCAGCACCACGGCCGGGTGCGCAGCCCGGAACGCCTGATTTGGCTGGCGGTTGCGGTAGCGCAGCAGCCCGTAGCGGACCCGGTCGGCGGCGTGTATCAGGCCGGCGCGGCGGAGCAGGGTAGTCAATAAGGCTTTATTCATCGCTGCAATATCCCATTTTAGCGGCACTGAAGCCGTAATGGCCCGGCCTGAAAATAGTCTACGGCGGTAAGTCAGGATAGCCAGCACGTATGGGCCGATGATTTTGCTCCACTCAGCCCCTCGCCTCCGGGCTATCCGGCACTGACCAGCTAACTTTTGGCATCAGGTTACACCAATGATACCCAGACTTATTCAGGCTTTTTTCCTTAGCTTCGGGATCTATCTATTCTACTTTCTATGAGCTACTTTCTTCGGGTCGGCGTTGTCGGGGTGGCATTGCAGCTGCTGTGGCTACCGGCCTGGGCGCAACGCTCGGGCGTAACCGCGGGCCAGACCAGCGGGCTTACGGTGACGATCCTTAATCCACCCAAACATCTGGAAACGACTGCGGGGCCCTGCTGTACCCAGCCCAACGTAGTCGAGGATGATCAGCAGCGGGACTCCCTGGACCTGGATCAGGATGGCCGGTTTGACGTGCGGTTTACCGCATCCCGCTACTATCTGTTTACCCCCGCTGCTCCCGGTAGCTACCCCGACGTACGAGACCGGCGAAGTACTACTATTACCTTGCTGCACAATGACGTGCAGCTGCTGCTGGGTGGCCGCTACATTACACCCTTCGCCTTCGCTTCGGGAGATTCGCTTTCGGCTACCAGTGGCTCCATTAGTGCTTATGGCACATGGTGGCAATACAGCAACCTCGCGTCTGACCTGTACTCCTCTTCTGCCAGCCGATTGGGGGTTGGCTACTCCGGCTATTGGTCGACTTCGCAGTACAAGTACATTGGCATCCGTCTACGGGCCGGCAATCGGTGGCGCTTCGGTTGGATTAATGTGCAGATACCGCAGCTCCAGCCCACGCCCACCATCAACATTGACTCGTACGCGCTACAGAGCACGGCACTGGCCGTCCGGCAGGTGACCGGTGGCAATGAACAGTGGCAGCTGTTTCCAGTGCCGGCCCTCGACCACGCGCGGATCCAGTTCCGGCAGCCAACCTCGGGGGAGCTGTGCGTGCTGGATGCGCTGGGCCGACCGGTGCAGCGGACAACGCTCCACCAGCAGACTGCGCAGCTTCTGGACCTGACTTCCCTACCCGCTGGCATGTATGCAATACAGTTGACAACTACTGCCGGCCGCTCCTGGCAGCGTCTGCAGAAGCTGTAGCGCGCCGTATTTTCAGCGCTGTACCTCGAACGCCGGATACCCTTGCACCGGCCCGCTCGTCGCTTCCACTTTATCCACCCGCGCCGCCGGCGGGCCGTGTTGGCACCAAGCTTCCAGGGTATCCAGGGCGGCAGCGGGGCCCTCGGCTTCGATGGTGACGGTGGCGTCGGGATTGTTGCGGGCGTAGCCGGTGAGGCCCAGCGCCTGGGCCTGCTGGCGGGTGCTCTGGCGGAAGAAGACGCCCTGCACGCGGCCGTGAATGCGGAAAGTGCGGTGTTCGGTCATGCGGCAATAGTAAGCCAATCTTTCCTTACTTAGCGCGCTCAACTCTCGCCTCTATCCATGCCTCCTCCTGCCCTGCTGTACTCGTTAGTAATTGCGCTGCCCATCTTGGCAACGGCCGTGGCGCTGTGGGCCGGGGGCTGGCTACGGCGGCTCTACGTAGTGGGCTGCCGGCTGCTGCTGGGCGCGTTCATGCTCGGCGGCGGGCTCTACAAGCTCTCCGACAACCACCTGCACGGGCTGATGGGCCCGCCGATGGACCACGCCTTTCTAGCCAAGAACGGTCTGGAAATCTTTGCCCAGTTCGTCGGCTTGGCCCAGCTGATTATCGGCCTGCTGCTGCTCACGGGCCGCTTTGCCCTGCTGGGCGCCGTGATGCTGGTACCCATGTGGCTGGGCATCGTCGTGCTTACCTGGTCGCAGCACTGGACCGGCACGCCCTACCTCACCAGCGGCTTTCTGGTGCTCACCCTGGGCTTACTGCTCCACGACTACCAGCGGCTCAAGTTCCTCATTTACCCCGCCGCCCGGCCCGACGTGCTACGGGCGCAGCCACTGCACACCGGCCCCCTGGGTGCCGAAATGCTGTGGTGGCTGGGCGTAGCCGTGGTCATCGGCGGCAGCCTGCTGTACCGGGTGTCGTTGGGGGTGATGGAGGGCGTGATGCTAGCCGGTCTGGCCTTGATTCTGCTGGCCGGCGGCTGGCTGTGGCGCGCCAAAAAAGCGGCAACCGGCATCGTAGATGAAGCTACCCACGCTGGCGCACCGCCTCAAACGTCAGAATAGCGGTGGCGGTGCTCACGTTGAGCGAGTCGATGTAGCCGCCCATTGGGATGATGATGGTTTCGTCACAGGCGGCCATCAGCTCGGGCGTGAGGCCGTCGGCTTCGGTCCCCATCACGAAGGCCGTGGGGCCGCGGAAATCCAGCTCGGTGTAGGGCCGGGCCCGGGGCGTGAGGGCGGCGGCGTAAGTGCGGATGCCGCGCCGGGCGCACCAGGCCAGCAACTCGGCGCGGGTGGTAGCCACGGTGGGCACCGTAAAAATGCAGCCGATACTGGAGCGGATGGCGTTGGGGTTGTAGAGGTCGGTGCGCGGGTCGCAGATGATGACGGCGTCGGCCTGGGCAGCGTCGGCGGTGCGCAGGATGGCACCCAGGTTGCCGGGCTTTTCCACGGCCTCCAATACCAGCAGCAGCGGGTTGGCGGGCAGCTCCAGATCCTCCAGGCGGCGGCGCGGCGGCCGCACCAAAGCCAGTACGCCGTCGGAACCCTCGCGGTAAGCGACTTTCTCAAACACGGCCCTCGACACCGCAAACCACTCGGGCAGGTGCGCAAACATCGTTTCCAGCTCTTGCAGCCGGGCGTCGGCGGCCAGCTCGGGACACACGAACAGCGCCTGCACTGCCACGCCGGCTTGGTGCGCGATGGTCAGCTCCCGGTGGCCTTCGATGATGGTCAGGTCCTGCTGGCGCCGCTCGGCGGGCTTCTGCTGCAGCTTGAGCAGGTTCTTGATGCGCGGATTCTGGGGGCTGGTGATAAGGTCGGCGGCGGGCATGGCAACGGGGCGGCGGTTGAAAGGCCGAAGATAGGGGCTAACTTCCCGGCCCAGCTTACGTTGGGAGCCTGACTGCCCCGCTTTTTCCCGTTGCTGCCTATGCGCCTCAAGCTTAACACCAAAATTCTCCTCGGCTTTGGCATTGCCCTCATCATGCTGCTGGCTACTTCCGTGACGGCCTACTACAGCATTCAGAAGCTGGCCTACTACACGCATCTGGTAGAGCATACCTACGAAACGCTCCAGACCGCAACCAGAATCACCCAGAAAACCCGCGACGGGCAGATGTTCGTGCGCAACTACCTGCTGCTGGCCGACACCACGTACCGCGGCCGCTACGCGCAGTCGGTGCAGGAAGGGCGCGCGGCTTTCGACAAGCTCCAGCAGCTCACCGTCGACAACTCCGGCCAGCAGCGCCGCCTCGATACGCTGCAGGACCTGGTGGCCCAGGAAAAAACGCTGCTCGGCGTCTGGCTGCAGCACGCGCCGAGTCCCGACGCCGCCCGCAGCCTGGTGCAGGCCGACCGAGGCCGCATCGACAAGCTGCGCAACCTGCTGGCGCGCGTGTCGAGCGAGGAAACGCGGCTGCTGACGTTGCGCAGCCAGGGCCAGGACTTTTACGCCTCCGTGGCGCCCGTCGCCATTCTGGTGTCGGCCGTGCTGGCCGTTATCATCGTGCTGTGGCTGTTTTTCAAGATTTCGCAGGAGCTGCAGGCCAACGAGCGGCTGCAGCAGGAGCTGCTGCTCAACAATCAGGACATTGCCCGCCGCATCGAAATAGTGGAGCGCCTGGCCGAGCAGGTGCTCGGCGGGGACTACAAGGTTAAGATCCGGGACAAGGAAAAGGACAGCTTGGGCAACCTGGCCACGATTCTCAACCGCATGACCGAGAAGCTGGACGAAAGCTTCGGAGCCCTGGAAAACCGCAACAAGGAGCTGGACCAGTTTGCCTACGTAGCCTCCCACGACCTGAAGGCACCGCTGCGGGGCGTGACGACAATCGTGAAGTGGATTGAGGACGAGCTTGCCAGTGAGCTGAGCCCGCAGCTGCGCCAGTACCTCGACATGATGAAGGGCCGCCTGGCCCGGCTCGAAGACCTCATTAATGGTCTGCTGGCCTACGCCCGCATCGGCCGTACGGAGCAGAAAATCGAGTCCGTGGACGTGCGCCAGTTGGTGAGCGAAGTCACCGATCTGGTGGTGCCGCCAAACTTTACCGTCGATATTCCGGACGGCATGCCCACGTTTCTCACCGACCGGCTGAGCTTGCAGCAGGTGTTTACCAACCTGTTCAGCAACGCCGTGAAGTACCACCACCAGGGCACGGGCACTATCACGGTACGCTGCGGCGAAACTAAAAAGGAGTACGAGTTTACCGTGGCCGACGACGGGCCGGGCATCGCGCCGGAATACCACGACAAGATCTTCCTGATGTTTCAGACCCTGCGCGACCGAAACACGGCCGAAAGCACCGGTATCGGGCTCAGCATCGTCAAAAAGATTATTGACGAGCAGAAGGGCACGATCCGCGTGAGCTCGGAAGCGGGCCGGGGCGCGGCGTTTATTTTCACCTGGCCCAAGCAGCCGGCCACTGACAAAGCGGCCTAAAAGCCGATTTCCGGCCCGCTTTGTGCTAGCCGGCCAGGTTCCTTACCTTTTCCGCCCCCACTTACCCCATCGTTATGCGTTCCGTTCTGCTCGTTGAAGACGACTTTTTTGACACGATGACCGTGCAGAAGTCCTTTGAGAAATTCAGTATTCAGCACAAGCTCTACACCGCCTTCAACGGCCTGGAAGCCCTGGATCTGCTGCTGGGCCGCAACGGTGTGGAAGCCATCAGCCCGCGGCCGGAGGTGATTCTGCTCGATCTGAACATGCCAAAGATGAACGGCCACGAGTTTCTGACCGAAATCCGCCAGCACGATGATTTGCGCGACATTCCGGTGTTCGTCATCACCACCTCGTCCATGGATGTGGACCGGCTCAGCGCCCAGAACCTGGGGGTGGAAGGCTACATCATCAAGCCCCTGGACTTCGAAACCAGTACCGACATGGTGGACAGCATCAGCCTGCTGGAAAAGCTGCTCAAGTAAGCTGGTGCGGCCACGGCCGGGCGGCCGTTTCAGAAAGTCGTTTTCGGCGCGAACCAGCCCGGGCGCAGCCGGTGTTTGGCCGCTACGGCACTACGCTTCGGGCCGGGAAGCCCGCCACTACTGGCCGGCGGCTCTTCATCGGATACCCATCGTAGCGTCGGTAGTTGCCGCCCTTTCCGTGTTTGTCGTATGCGCGCCCGCCTTCCGATCCTGCTGCTTCCCTTCGCCATCTGGGCCGCGCCCCTGCTGCCGGCCCGGGCCCAGACCGCGCCCCGCCAGCTCAACGCGCTGCCCACCGTGCCCGACTCGGTCCGCCAGCCCCAGGTGCGCCGCCGCGCCGTGGTAGCGCCGCCGGCTGCGGCCCCGCCTGTTCCGGCCCCCAGCACCGACCCGCCGGCACCGGAGTCCGGAGCTCCTACCCGCTACTCGGTGGGGCTGAAAAGCGGCCAGAGCTTCCGCGCCTACGACGTCGAAATCCGGCAGCCCGTTTTCGGCCGCTCCTTCCTGCTACTCGACGGGCAGCAGCGTTTCAGCCTCGACGAGGTGAAATACTACGAGGACGAAACTGGGCACTACGTGCGCACCACGCTGCCCAACTCGTCGCGCGAGGCCACGCTACGCCGCGACAAGGTGGGTCGTATCAGCCTGTACTCGGCGCTTAGCTCGCAGTACGCCGGCAGCTATCCGGGCGGCGGCTTCAGCCCGTACGGCTACGGCGGCCGGTACGGCGGAATGGGCGGCTTCGGCGGGCCGGTGTACCGCACCGTCAGGACCGAGTATTTCACCAAGGACAACGGCCTGGTGCAGAGCCTGAACCTGAAAACGCTGAGCCTGGCCACCGCCGACAACCCGACCAGCACGGCCCTGCTGCTGGAGGCGCACCGGTACCAGCACTACGCCACGGCCAGCTACGTGGCGGCCGGCGCCCTGATGGTGGGCGGACTGATAGCCACGCTGCATCCGAAGCCCAACGGCCCCGCCGTTTCGCCCCTGATCTACGCCGCTTTCCCCTTTCTGGTGGTCCCGATTGTGGTGCAGAGCAAGCAGCAGCACAACATGCGGCAGGCCATTTCGCTCTACAACCGCGGCCTGTAGGCCGCCCCGCCCCGAACCTTAGGCGGGGTAGGCTGCGTAAGCCGCTACCGTGTCCGCCTCCCCCACTCCCGCCCTCCCCGACTTCCCCACCCGCCAGGCCAAAGCTTTGCTGGTTCACGCGCGGCTGTGCGCCGAGTACGGCGCGCCCTTCCGGTTTTTCAGCGACAAGGACGCGCTGAGTGAGCTAATCAGCGCCCTGCTCTCGCACCGCACCAAAAACGCCGACTCGCACCGGGCTTACCAGCAGCTGCGGGCCCGCTTCCCGACCTGGGACGAGGTGCGCGACGCGCCCACGGCCGAAGTGGAAGCGGCCATCAGCGACTGTACCTGGCCCGAGCAGAAAGCCCCGCGCCTGCAGGCCGTGCTGCGCGAAATTGGTCAGCGGTGCGGCGGGCCCTGCAACCTGGACTTTCTGGCCGACAAGCCGGTGAAGGAGGCGCGGGCCTGGCTGGAATCCATTTCGGGCGTGGGACCCAAAACTAGTGCCGCCACGCTGCTATTCAGCACCCTGCGCATCCCGGCCATGCCCGTCGACAGTCATCACCACCGTGTGGCGCAGCGGCTGGCGCTGATTTCGGTCAAAACCGGTCCCGACGCCGCCCACGCCCAACTCGAAGCGCTGCTCCCATCCGACTGGGACGCCCAGCAGGTGTACGACCACCACGAGGCGTTCATGTTTCACGGGCAGAAATGCTGCTACTTCCACTCTCCCGCCTGCGGCCGGTGCGTGGTGCTGGACCAGTGCCCGTTTGGCCAGGCCCGGCTGGGCCGCGGTGGGGAATGAGGAATGCCGAAGCTGACCTTGCGAGCAAAAACCAGGCGGTCTGTCTCGGGTAAGGCTAGGAAGTTTGCAGATAAGAACAGGGTTGATTACTCCCAGGAATACGACCAGGTCAGTTTTGAGAGATACGAAAAACGGTTGGGAACCGGGGTTGTCAACCGCTGCTCCCAACCGTTGGCTGGCGTTACTCCGCTTCAAGGAAAATGGCTAAGAAGGGCCAATGCTAAAAAGACCGGTGGCAGTTCTTATCGTTGCCATGCACCCTTGGCACTCATACCTGCGCCATGCCGCCGTCGGCAAACAGCTCGACCCCGGCCACGTAGCTGCTGTCATCCGAGGCCAGAAACAGCACAGCTTTCGCAATTTCATCGGCCTCGCCCATGCGGCCTAAGGGCACGGTGCTCACCATCTGCGCCTTAAACTGGACGGCTTGCTCGGGCGTGCCCGCCAGGCTGTTGAGGCCGGGCGTTTCGATGGGGCCGGGGCTGATGGCATTCACCCGAATGCGGCGTGCCTTGAGGTCGGTGGTCCAGGTGCGGGCCAACGAGCGGATGGCGGCTTTCGTGGCGCTGTAGATGCTGCTGCTATCCGAACCCTTCGTGCCGACGATGGACGACATCAGGACGATGGTCGCGCCGTCGGGCAGCAGCGGCAGTGCCTTCTGCACCGTAAACACGGTGCCTTTCACGTTGATGTCGAACTGCTGGTCGTAGTGGGTTTCCGTTACGGCGTCGATAGGCAGAAACTCGGCAATTCCGGCATTGGCAAACAGCACGTCGAGCCGGCCTTTCTGCTCTTTGATGGTGGCGACGACCCGGTCGAGGTCGGCCAGGTTGCTTACGTCGCCCTGCACGCCGTGAGCCGCCTGGCCGAGCAGTTGCACCGCGGCGTCGAGCTCAGCCTGCCGCCGGCCGGTGATAAATACAAACGCGCCTTCGGCCACGAAACGCTGGGCCGTAGCCAGGCCGATACCCGACGTGCCGCCGGTGATGAGAGCAATTTTGCCGGCTAATTTTTGAGAAGTTGTCATGAGGGAAAAGTTGTTCTGTATTGGTTTCAGCGAGGAACTATCGACAGTTACTTTTAGTTACTAAAGCCAATCATTTTGCCCTACAAACTGGTTACCTTCCCGTAACCAACGCTCTTTACGCCTCCTTTTTCACTGCCCTTCCTTATGCGCGACGCCGCCTTTTGTGCTTCTGCCTGCACCATGACCCGCACTATGGGGGTGTTGGGCGGAAAGTGGAAGCTTATCATTATCTCCTATCTGGCCCAGCGGCAGGTCCGTTTCGGGCAGCTTGCCCAACGCCTCACGCTCATCTCGCGCAAGGTGCTCACCGAGCAGCTGCGGGAGCTGGAGGAAGATGGCATCGTGCGGCGGGAAGCATTTGCCGAGCTGCCGCCCCGCGTCGAATATTCGCTTACCGAGCACGGCCTGGCGCTGCTGCCCATTCTCGACCAGCTCTGCGCCTGGAACAGCGCCGCGGCACCGGTCGAGGAGGCCCGGCAGGGGTTGGTGGCACCAGGGGCTGTACTTAGGTAGGCCGCGTCAGGGTTTTCCGGGGCACAGGAGTTGGGTACATTTGGGCGGACGGCCGGCCGCGCGCAGGGCCAGCCATTTTTCCTTTTCCATTGCTGCTATGAAAACTACCTACGGCGTGCCGGCTCTGCTTTCGTGTTTCTTTCCCGGCCTGGGGCAGCTCGTCAAGGGCCAGATTCTGAAGGCCCTGCTGATCTGGGCCGTGGGCGGCGTCCTGGGCTTTTTGCTGGCCTGGACCATCGTGGTGCCCTCGGTGCTCTGGGCCTGGAACGTGTACGACGCCTACAACTCGCCGGCCTGAGCTGCCCGTGGTTGTTCTGCACCTCAAAGCCCGGCCCAACGCCCGCGCCAACCAGCTGCTGGTAGCACCCGACGGCGCTGTGACTGTGCGCCTGAAGGCCCCTCCCCAGGATGGCAAGGCCAACGCCTGCCTGCTGGCTTACCTGGCGGACGTTTTCGGGGTGAGCAAATCCAGCGTCACGCTGCTTACCGGCCATACCGCACCCTTCAAGAAGGTGCAGCTGGATACCCTGGATGCCGGCGCGCTGCAGGCCGTGCTGGCCCGGCACCAGGGCGCGGCCTAGCAAAATGCCGGGCGGGCGGCGCAACTATGCGGCGTGGGCTCGTATAACGGCGCAGTCCGCGGCTGATGGCGCGGGCTTTTTTGCTGCCCGCTCCCACCCGATTCCCCACTTCGTATGACTTTTCCTACCTGGGCCCTGGCCGGCTTCTGGGGCCTGGTTTCGGGCTCCGCGCTGCTTATTGGTGCCGCCATCGGCTATTATGCCCACGTGCAGCAGCGCATCATCGCGGCCGTCATGGCCTTCGGCAGCGGCGTGCTGATTTCGACTCTCTCGCTGGATCTGATGGAGGAAGCCTACAAAAAGGGCGGCCTCGACTCCACGGCCCTGGGCTTTGTGGGTGGCGCGGCCACCTACACGCTGGCCAACTGGCTGCTGGCCCGGCAGGGCGCTAAGCACCGCAAGCGCTCCGGCGAGCATCAGAAAGTGGAGCGAGCGAAGGTGCAGGAAGGCCAAAAAGAAGACACCGAGCCCGGCGACGACAACGGCATGGCCCTGGCCATCGGCGCCTTGCTCGACGGCATTCCCGAAAGCATCGTCATTGGGCTGAGCATGCTGGCGGGCGGCACGGTGAGCCTGGTGGCCGTGGTGGCCATTTTCCTGTCGAATCTGCCGGAGGGCCTCTCCAGCTCGGCGGGCATGAAAAAGGCCGGCCGCTCGGCCCGCTACGTGTTCCTGCTCTGGGCCGGCATCACGCTGATTTCGGGCTTGGCGTCGTTGATTGGCTACTCCGTGTTCAGCCATTTCTCCCAGGAAGTGGTGGCCGGCACCACCGCCGTAGCCGCCGGCGCCGTGCTGGCCATGATTGCCGATACGATGATTCCCGAAGCCTTCGAAACCGCTCACAACTTCACCGGCCTTATCACCGTGCTGGGCTTTCTGGCGTCGTTTTTCCTGAGCAAGATGGGCGGCTAGCCGCTTAGCCAAACCCATTGGCGACAGAGCAAAAAAAGGCCGGCAGAAGCAGTTCCGCCGACCTTTTCCCACTGTAATCCCCCCTTTCTCTGTGGCGCTAGACGCGCTCCGCTACCGGCTCTTTGCGGTAGGTTTGTTCAAATTCTTCGTCGATGTGGTACGTGGATTCCTCGTGCTGGCTTAGGTCGAGGCCCAGCTCTTCGTCGCTGGTTTTCACCCGCAGCCCGAAGCAGGCATCGGTGATTTTCAGCAAGATCCAGGAGCCGACGAAGGTGTAGGCAATGACGATGACTAGGCCCAGCACGTGGTAGCCAAACAGCGTGGCCGTGCCGTGAATCAGGCCGCCCTTCTCGGCGAATACGCCCGTGAGCAGCATCCCGACGATGCCGCCCAGTCCGTGGCAGGGAAACACGTCGAGCGTATCGTCGATGTTGGTGTAGCTGGTCTGCCAATGCACGGCCGCCTGGCTGATGAGCGAAGCCACGACGCCGATGAGCACGCTCTGGCCGTAGGTGACGTAGCCGGCGGCGGGCGTAATGGCCACTAGCCCGACTACCGCGCCGATGCAGGCGCCTACGGCCGTGGGCTTGCCGCCCCGGGCCAGCTCAATCAGCATCCAGGCAATGAGAGCGGCGGCCGAGGCCAGGTTGGTATTCACGAACGACTGCGCCGCCAGCTCGTTGGCGCCCAGGGCCGAGCCGGCGTTGAAGCCAAACCAGCCGAACCACAGCAGGCCGGTGCCGAGCAGCACGTAGGGCACGTTGGGCGTGGCGAAAGACTGCTTTTTGGCACCACCGGAGCGCGGCCCCAGCACCATGGCGCCCGCCAGCGCCGCAATGCCGGCCGAAATGTGCACGACCGTGCCGCCCGCGAAATCGAGGACGCCCCAGCGGTGCAGAAACCCTTCGGGATGCCACGTCCAGTGGGCCAGTGGGCAGTAAATAAACAGGCAGAACAGCACCATGAAGGCCAGATACCCCTTGAAGCGCACCCGCTCGGCGAAAGATCCGGTAATCAAGGCCGGGGTGATGACGGCGAACTTAAGCTGGAAGGCAAAGAACAGAATGAACGGAATGCTGGGCGACAGCAGCGGGTGCGGGGCCGTGCCCACGTTGCGCAGCAGCACAAACGTGAGCGGATTGCCGATGAGCCCGTGCCAGCTCTCCCCGTAGGCCAGCGAGAAACCCACGAAGTACCACACCAGCGAAATCACGCCCAGCGCTACGAAGCTCTGCAGCATGGTGGAAATGACGTTTTTGGGTCGCACCATGCCGCCGTAGAAAAATGACAGGCCGGGCGTCATAATCAGGACGAAGGCGCTGGCGGTGAGCATCCAGGCCACGTCGGCGCCGTTGAGGGAGCCGGCCACAGCCGTAGGGTGCTCTACATCGGTAAAAGCCGCCAGAAAGCTGAACAAAACCAGAGTTATCAGGGCGAATAAACTGGAGCCAAGACGAAAACCAGAGGAAGCAGTCATTGTCGAAAGTAACTAACGCTAAAGCACGGCCCCTTGCCGTTTGATAGGCAATATACATAATGAACCTTCTTTTTCCACAAACCCCCATTTAAAACAAGGCCACTTACTGTGTTTTATTAACCATTCTCTGGTTTTGACCCTATTTATTAAAGCACCAATACAAACTACGTTATTTAGGCTCGATTAAGTCTCCGGCTCTTGACAGAACTGTTTCCGGCTATGTTTTTTGGAGGCGCGGGTAGCTTAAAGCGCCAGAATAGCACTCAGCACGCCGTCTACTACCTGGGCCATCCGGGCGAAGTCCAGGGTATCGATGGTATCGGAGGGGCGATGGTAGTTGCGGTTGCGCAGGAAGGCCGTGTCGTTGATCATCAGGGCTGGGTAGCCGTAGCGCCAGTAGTTGCGGTGGTCGGAGAGGCCGGCCAGGGCGGTGGTGGCGGGCAGGCTGATGCTTTGCACGTCGAGGCTGGCGTGCGCCTGCATCAGCGTTTTGACGCGCTGCACCAGGGTTTCCTGACCCTGCTGGCCCACTACCATAATGAAATTGCCGACGGATGGGTACTGCCGGGCAAGCTGCGGACTGGGAAAACTTTGGGAGCCCGGCGCGTCGGTGAAGTAGCCAATCATCTCGTAGCCGAGCATGGCGCGCACGGGCACTTTCTGGTCGTGCAGGGATTTGGCGTGCACGGCGCTGCCCATGTCGTTGGTGGCGAAAAAGGGCGGCTCCTCCAGCGAGTAGGCCACGAAGTCGATGCGGCGGGTGAGGGAGCCGGGGCGGGCGGCGAGCAGGCGCGCCGTTTCGAGCAGGCCCGCCACGGCGCTGGCGTTGTCGTCGGCGCCGGGCTGGTTGCCGCACACATCGTAGTGCGCCCCGACGATGATTCGCTCGGCCGCGGCGGGGCCGAAGGAGGCAATGATGTTGCGGTAGCGCCGGCCGCCTACCGCAAACGGCTGCTCCTCCACCCGGCCGCCCAGCTTCCCAAACTCAGCCTTGATATAGTCGGCGGCCTGATTCAGCGAAGTCGGGTTCTGGTACGAGCGGGCCGGCCGCAGGGCAGTCAGAAACTCCACGTCGGCGTACAGGCGCTGCTGACTGGCTTGCGGGGGTTTTTCTTCGGGAGCCAGAACAGAGGACGCAGAGCCATGCCAGCGGGCCAGCCCAGCCAGCGCCGCCCCGGCGAGCAGTAGCACAAGTACCCAATAGAGACACCTTCTGCGTTTCGTTAATAGCATAGTCATGGGCATCAGACGGTTTTGCGGGCTTGCAGCAGCTGGGTAGCGGCGGCTACCGCGTGCCGGGCGTACTGCGTGGGCTGGCTTACTATCTCCTCCAGCTGGGCAGTGCCGTAGGCGGCGAAGCGCCCCCGGAATTCCTGCACGTAGCGCTGATATTCCTCTTCCGCCGCCCGCAGCGCCGCGGCCGACCGGTGGTGCTGGGCAATGGACGCAAAACCAGATTCTTCCCGGCGGTAATGCACGCCCATCGCCTGCGCAATTGCCAGCGGCGGGCCGGTCTGGTGGGTGATGATGTGCACCTGGCGGCTGCGGAGGGTAAAGCACACGTACTGATACTCCGTCGCCGTGCGGCTGGGCGGACTGGTCTGCACGATCAGGCAGTCCTGCACCTGTTCCCGGTCAAACTCGGCTTTGCCGTGCCGGTCGTGCAGCGTCAGCCGGTGGTGGAGCGGGTCAATTTCGACCCGCATGCCGGCCCCGACGCGGGAATACTGCCACCGCAGCCAGACTTCGGGGCCAAAAAATATGGTTGCAGCAACACCCAGCCCGAGGACTAATTG
>Ga0247729_10000112_pt1 | contig 38254 bp, 36 predicted proteins | sample UWRJL133311R2_FD_180958 | JGI IMG/M metagenome (GOLD analysis project Ga0247729, IMG submission 180958) | Plant litter microbial communities from Arlington Agricultural Research Station in Wisconsin, United States - UWRJ-L133-311R-2 | ecosystem: Environmental > Terrestrial > Plant litter >... | reverse complement strand
GACTCCGTGCGGGCCGGCGCGAAGGTGGAGCTGTTCGGCGGGCAGAGCCAGCCGGGTACGGCGCTGTTTCGGCCCATCATCATTTCTAACGTGAAGCCCGGCCAGCGGGCCTACGCGGAAGAGCTCTTCGGGCCCGTGGCCATCGTACTGGAAGCCCGCGACGACGACGACGCCATCCGCCTCGCTAACGACTCCCGCTTCGGCCTGGGCGCGGCGGTGTGGACCCGGGACGTGCAGCGCGGCGAAGCCCTGGCCCGCCGCATCGAGGCTGGGGCAGTGTTCGTGAACTCGATGGTGAAGTCGTCGCCGGAAATGCCGTTCGGGGGCGTCAAGAAGTCGGGCTACGGGCGGGAGCTGTCGTATTTGGGCATCCGGGAGTTCGTGAACCAGAAGTCCATCTGGATTGGCGGGGAAGCACCGGTGGCAAAGAAGAAGGTGGAGTAGCGCGTTTTTCCTTTGTCATGGCGAGGCCAGTGGATGAAGCAATCCATCCTGGACGATGTGCTAAGCCTTGTTAAGCTACAAAGCCCCGCCGTATGCCAACGTCGGGGCTTTGTGGTGAGAAGGGGCTGCTCACATTTCAGAGGACGGGCTGCTTCGGCTTTGCCTCGCCATGACAGAACCTTGCATGTCACATGCTTATTGGCGGGTCCTCAGCAGTACCCCATCACCTTATACGTCAGGTAGCCCGTGATTTCGTGGGCCAGCAGCAGCCAGCGGCCGACGGCGGTGCTGTTGGGAATAAGCCAGTAGGACGGATCGGCGAAACGGTCGGTGGAGCGGAAGTCGGCGGGCCAGGGCGTGACGCTCAGGCCCACGCGGCGAAAGCAGCCTAGGGCGCGGCGTTGGTGGAAGGCCGAAGTGACGAGCACCAGCGACTTTATTTCCGGGTGCCGGCCGAGCAGCTGCTTCGTGAACAGGGCGTTTTCGCGGGTGTTGCGGCTGCGCTCCTCCAGCAGGATGCGGCCCTTGGGCACGCCGGCCAGCCGCAGCAGCGTGTACAGGTCGCGGGCCTCGGTCTGGGCCACTTTGCCGATGGCTCCGGAGCCGCCGGAGATGATGATCTGGTCGATGCGGCCGGCGCGGTAGAGCCAGAGCGTGTTGGTGAGCCGGTCGGCGCCCCCGCTCAGGTACACCCGGTCGTGGGGCGACTTGCTGACCTGCGTGATGCCGGTGAGCAGCACGCCCGCGTCGTGGTGCCCGACGCTACGCATGGCTACCGGCGGCAGCTCCCAGGCCAGTAAGGCTTCGTTGCTCAGCGCGTTGTTGGTACCCAGCACGGCCAGCCCGATGGCGGGCGGCAGCAGGCGGCGGCGCCAGACGGGGTGGCGCGCCAAGCGCACGAGCAGCCAGATTCCGGCGAAGAAAACGGCGTAAAGCAGAAGTTTGGAGAGCAGAAAAAACACGGCCGCGAAGCTAGCGGGAAAAAGCCGGGAATCCGGGCTTGAGCTGAGCTCCGCTGATTTTAAGCGCTGCCGCGGAAAGTGACGCATTGCGAAAAGCCCGTCATGCTTCGCCTTCAGCTCTGCATGACGGGCTTTTCAAATACCCTATAATAAGGAAGGCGCTAGTTGTTCTGCGGCAGGAAGTCGCGCAGGCGCTGGAGCATGGCGTGCACTTCGGCTTCGGTAGTCAGCGCGTCGCACTCCAGCAACTGGCCCTGGCAGTAGCTCACGAAGAAGGGCGCAAACTTCTGCTGCATCAGCTTGCGGGCCACCGGGTTTTCCTCCGTGGCCAGGCGCAGAAACAGGATGGTCCGGTACGGCTCCTCGTCGGCGAACTTGGTGAAGGGCGGGGCCAGCTCCTCACAGATGGCGCAGCCGTCGGAAGTGAACTTGGCAAACACCTTCATGTGCTCGTGGGTGAAGCGGCGCAGGCCCTCGTCGTTGGTATCAATGACGCTTTGACGGTCGGTTTCTTTCATAACGGTGCAGTGGGGAGCAGAACGGCGGCAGGCCGCTGCCCGGGTAGACAACAAAGCCGCCCCGGAAATTCCATCCGGGGCGGCTTCGGAAATTGATGGAGTAGCCGGGAGACTTGCTACGGCTTTTTCAGCATCATGGCCCGAATGTACTTCACCGGGGCGCTGCCGTAGCTCAGAAACTGCTCGTGGAAGGTTTTCAGGTCGAAGTCCTTACCCTGCTTCTTCTTCAGCTCCTGGCGCAGGTCGTAGATTTCGGTGTAGCCGGTGAAGTAGCTGCTGAGCTGCACTTGGCTCTGGGTGGCGCGCTTCCACTTGCCCTGGGCCTCGGGCTTCTCCTGGAATCCTTCGCGCATGAGCATGGCCACCACCTGCGCCTCCGTGGCGTTGCCCACCTGCACGTCGTGGTCGAGGATGGCGTTCAGGGTCACGCGCATGTTCCACTTGTCCCACATCAGCCACATTTCGTCGGTGCCGCCGCCGTAGCCGCTTTCCAGCATCATCCGCTCGGTGTACACGGCCCAGCCCTCCACCATGGCCCCGTTGCCCAGGATGGCCTTGATGAGCGAGGGGCTGCGGTTGGCGTACACGAGCTGGGTGTAGTGGCCGGGAATGGCCTCGTGGATGTTCAGGATCTGGAGCGTGTAGTCGTTGTACTCGCGCAGGTAGCTTTCGGCATCGGCGGCGGTCCACGTGGCGGGCACGGGCTCCACGTTATAATAGGTGTTGGCGGCCTTGTCGTAGGGGCCGGGGGCCGAGACGGAGGCCCCGGCGCTGCCGCGCATGTAGAGCGGCGTGTCGCGCACTACCAGCGGCTTGGTGGGGTCCTGGGTGAGCAGCTTATGGTCGTCGACGAACTTGATCAGCGTAGGAATCTGCTGCTTGACGGCCGCCGCGAAGTCGGCCGGGCGGGCGTGCTTCTCGGAAAGCTTGCTAATCACGGTCCGGATCAGCACCAGGGAATCGGCGGGTGCGGGCTGGGCGGGGAAGTACTTGGGCCAGAGCCGGGCGGCGCGCCGGCCCATGTCGTGCAGCAGCTCCTGCTTGTGCCGCTGGGCCTTGGCGTACACCTGGTCGGCGGAGTAGGTCGACTGGATGTCGTAGGCGAATTTGCGGTCGAACAGCGCCTTGCCAATCCGGAACGAGCGGAATTGGCCCTTGGGCAGCACCTCGGTTTCGAGGAAGGCAATGTAGCTCTCCATTTCCAGCCGGGTGGTAGCCACGCGGTTGCGGAAGTCGGTCTTCTCCCGCTCCGAGAGGCCCGAGCGGTTCAGCGAGTCCAGCAGGGCCGGCCCGAAAGCCTCCAGGCCGCCCTTGCTTTGCAGAATGGCCAGCTGGGTATGCTCCTTGGTGGGACGGCTGATGTTTTGCTTGGCGGCCTCGTAGTACTCCACCGAGTGCGCAATCTTGTCGGAGATGTTGCGCAGGCGGCGGTCCAGCGGATAGTGGCGCCCGCTGAGCAGCTCCGCCACCGCGCCGCCAAGGTTGTAGCTGGCCGGGTTCCACTGCCAAGCGCGCAGCGTGTCGGCGTACCAGCGGCTACGGTCCAGGTAGTTTTCGATCAGGTGAAAGTCGGTCTGGTTGTTTACCGACAGCTTTTCCACCGCCACGGCGGCCAGCTCCCGGCGCCGCCGGGCCTGGGCGGCGGCCTCGGTTTGCCGGCGCGCGTCGGTCGGAATCACCAGCAGGGAGTCGTAGCGGTGGAAGCCCTGGTCGGAGGCCCACTCGGGATTGTAGTACCAGAGCGAGTCGATGAAGCGGTTTTTGAACTGGTCGAAGGCGGCGTCGGGCGTGGTAGCCTCAGTGGTGCCGGCCTGCTGGCCCGGCTCGCAGCTGCTGAGCCAGCAGGCGCCAGAAAAGGCCAGGGCGGTGAGCAGCAGCCTGGGAGTAGTAGTTGGAATCATAGAGGAAGGGGGAGGATACGGGTACGCGCAGTGTCCACTGATCGTGAATCGGCCCGTAAGGCTGCTTCGCGGCTGAAATTTCCATTCGGGCGCGGCCGGCGTGGCCCACTGTTTTAGCGTCGGCGAAGCTAGGGCTTTTCAGGCGGGCAGGCTCACTCGCGCCCCGCAGAGGTGCCTGGATCAGCTGCTGCCGGCCGAGCCCGCGTAGCCCGGCTTCTGTTACCTTCGCGCCATGGCCCGTTTCCTGCTGTTTTTACCCCTGACGCTGCTGGCCTGCTCCCAGCAGCAGCCCGACGCCATCCGCTACTCCGGCCCCGACGGCCCGGCCGCCATTCCGGTGCAGGCGGCGCCAGCCGCCCAGGCCGGCAGCGGCAGCTTCCCCGAAACCTTCGAGGCGGGCAGCAAGGGCGCGTATTCGACCGCCGACGAGCCGCTGGGCACCGGCCTCTGGCATTTTGAGGACGCGCTGATCGGCTCCTCGGACCAGGACCATAAGCACGGGGAGCACGCCGCCCGGCTGCGGGGCCAGGGCCGGGTGCGCATGAACTTCGACGCCGCCCCCGGCGTGCGCAGCATCCGCATCAGCGCGGCCGCCTACGGCACCGACGCGGCCAGCACCTGGGAGCTGTGGGGCAGTATCGACAGGGGCCGCAGCTTCCGCCGCATCGGGGCGCCGGTGCGCACCCAGGGTCCGCGCCTGGTGGCCACCACCTTCACGGGCGGGGCCACGGGCCGGCTGCGCCTCGAAATCCGCAAGACCGATACGGGCAGCGGCCGGCTCAACATCGACGACATCACCCTGGATACGGCTACGGGCGCGGCGGCCGGCCCGGCACCCACGACCAGCAGCCCCGCCCCGGCCGGCACTTCCCTGCCGCACGCCACCACCCGCCAGGCCACGGCCGTGGTGACGAGCCGCGACGACAACATGGCCCTGGGCAACCCCAGCGGGGCCACCGCCAGCCTCGATAATCCCAACAACTACCTGCTCGTGAAGCCCCAGTACGCGCTGGGCTACCACGCCGGCCGGGGCACGCCCACCTGGGTGAGCTGGCACCTGAACCGGGCCTGGATGGGCGCCGCGCCCCGCCAGGACGACTTCCGCCCCGACCCCGCCCTGCCCCGGCAGTTTTACGCCGTCACGCCCCGCAGCTACGGCAGCTCGGGCTTCGATAAGGGCCACAACTGCCCCTCGGCCGACCGCACCACCGACCTGGACGACAACTCGGCCACGTTTCTGATGACCAACATGATTCCGCAGGCTCCCAACAACAACCAGCGCACCTGGAGCAGCCTTGAGGAGTGGGGCCGCACGCAGGTGAGCCGGGGCCAGGAAATCTACGTGCTGATGGGCTGCTACGGCAAGGGCGGCACCGGGGCCAAGGGCCCGGCCACCACCCTCGACGGTGGCCGTGTGACGGTGCCGGCTCGGGTGTGGAAGGTGCTGGTGATTTTGCCCGAGGGCTCCGACGATTTGCGCCGCATCCCCACCCAGGCCCGCCTGCTGGCCATCGACACGCCCAACGACAACAGCGTGAGTGCCGACTGGAGCCGCTATCGCGTGTCCGTCGACGCCATCGAAGCCGCCACGGGCCTGGACTTGCTCAGTAAGCTGCCTGTGGAGGTACAGGCTCGGCTGGAAGCTCAGGTAGACCAGGGCCCGACGCGGTAAGGCCATGCAGGCCTACTACAGAATCCCGGACGCCGACGCCCTATCCCTGCCCGAGATGCTGGCCGGGCTGTTGCGGGAATACCGGGAGGTGAGCTTTCAGTACGCCGACCTGCCCGACGGGTATCTGGATGCCCTCACCGAGGTACTGGAGAATCACACGTTCAGGCATGGGGTCTTAGCGTCAGGAGGCGTCATTACTATCGTCCCGGCCGTTTCCACGGCCAGCATCCTCGCCCGGCGGGACGAGCTGTACCAGTGCGCCAGGACCTTTCGGCAGCAGGCCTTTCACCTGGTGGACTTGCTGTACGAGGCCCTGGCCATTCCTCCCGCCAAGCGGCACGACTGGCGGGAGCTCATGCAACGTAAGCTGCGCCAGCCCCGGGGACGAGTCAATGCCGAGTGGACCTACTACCTGCACGGCTGGGAGTGCCAGTTTGAAAACACCCGCACCGGTCAGATAGTGGAAGTAATAACCGCCAACCTGCCGGAGTGCGGCTGCCTGGACGCCTGGTTTTTTCTGCAGTACATCCATACCACCGGGCAGTTTGTCGAACTGGACCAGTGGCTCGGAAACGCATACGAAAACGCGAATAAGGCGCTGACCATTCTGGGTAAAGCCGGGGCGCTGAAACAACTGGCCTCAGCGCGGGACAATAGAGGCCTGAGAAACCTGTTTGCCGATTAAAGTCAGCTGACGCGAAGCGCTGCCAACAGTCAAAGTATTCTATCTATTAAGTGTACCCCGATGAAAAAACCGCTCCTGGCCGCCGGCATTACCCTGGCACTGGCCTCGTGCGGCGCCGATGCCCCAAAGCAAGGTGAGTCGCAAACCATTGCCCTGGAAAACGTTCGTCTCGGCGACGTGGTCCAGGACTCGCTGACACCCGCGCAGGTTGAGAAAATCTCCCGCATCCAAGCCACTTTCGCGGAAGTATATCCGGTGAGCCTGGCGGAAACGATAACCGACTTCCGGCGCGACCAGCATCCGGACCAGGAAATAGCCACCTGGCTCACGATGGCCGCCGCCTATGAAAAGTACGTAGCCAGTCAGCCCAAAACGTTTCGTCCCGAAGCCAGGAAGGAGGTTTTCTCCCTGCTGCTGACGCGGTCCATGATGCCGGCCGCCCAGGTCATTGCCAAGTCACGGCTGATGTTTCTGTCGGCGCCGGAAGCCGAAACCGTTTTGAGCCTCTACGACGCGGTTCCCCACCCAATACAGGTTAGTCCCGAATAAAAATGCAGCGTTTAATCCTGGTAGACCCCGTTGAGGCAATGTGCGATGCCTGGCGCGCGGCTTTTGCGCCCTACGCGGAGGTTGAAATCGTGAATGGCTGGTTTGAAGCCCTGCCGGCGTACGACTGCATGGTCAGCGCCGCCAACTCTTTTGGGCTCATGGACGGCGGCGTAGACCGGGCCATCAGCGCCTACTTCGGCCCCGACCTGCAGCAACGCGTGCAGGCTCACATCCTGGCGCACTACAACGGCGAGCAGCCGGTCGGCACCAGCTTCATTGTGCCGACGGGCCATGCGCAGCACCCGTTTCTGGCCCACACGCCCACTATGCGCGTGCCCGCGTCCATTGCCGCCACCGACCACGTGTACCTGGCCATGAAAGCCATGCTGCAGGCGGTGCAGGACTTCAACGCCCAGGAGCCGCGCATCAGCACCGTGGCCTGCCCGGGCCTGGGCACCGCCACCGGCCGAATGCCCTACGCGGAAGCGGCCCGGCAAATGGCGCTGGCCTACGCGTATTACCAGAATCCACCCCAACAACTGGACTGGCCCTCAGCAGCGCAGCGCCACCGCCGCATCATCGGCAGCGACGAATAACCGTACTTCTTCCTATGAATTCAGCAATAGGCTACCGGCAGCTGGCCGTAACTGATTCGCAGCTGCAGTTGGCGTTTCCGGTGCAGGTGCTCTACCCGACGTCGGAAATTTCGCAGGTAGTACCCGTCGGACTGTACCGGCTCAACGTGGCTGTCGACGCTGCGTTGGCCCCCGGCCGCTTTCCCCTGGTGCTCGTGTCGCACGGGACCGGGAGCTCGGGGCTGGTTCATCGGCAGCTGGCGCAGGCCCTGGTGAAGAAAGGCTTCGTCGTCGGCCTGGTGGAGCACCCGCACAACAACCGGGATGATGACAGCTGGGCCCATACTGCCCAGAACCTGGCAGCGCGCCCCCGGCACCTGCAGCTGGCGTTGGATGGCCTGCTGACCGACGCGCGGCTGCGCGGCGGGCTCTATCCGGAGGTGGCGGCGCTGCTTGGGCATTCCCTGGGTGGGTACTCCGTGCTGGCCGCCGCGGGCGGGCGGCCCGAGGCAGTTGGCCCGGACATAACGGAGCGGCTGGCCATCCCGGTACCCGGGGCCGATGAGCGCGTGAAGGCTCTCGTGCTGCTGGCGCCGGCCGTACCGTGGTACGCGGTGCCTGGGTCCCTGGCCGCAGTGCATGTGCCCTTGCTGGTACTGGCAGCAGAAAAGGATGAGTACCTCTCTCCTGACCATATGGAGCTGGTGACTAAGGGCGTGCCGGCTACCACGCCGCTTACGGCCCGGGTGGTGGCCAACGCGGGCCACTTCTCTTTTCTTACCCCGTTTCCCCCGCACCGTACCAGTGCCGCCTTTCTTCCGTCGCAGGACCCGCCGGGGTTTGACCGAGCCCAGTTTCAGCAGGAGCTGGCGCAGGAAGTAGCCGGTTTTCTGGCCCAGCATCTGCCGCCCCCGCTCGGCCATGTGGAGTGGTGATGACGGGGCCGTTCAAAAGAAGCGGGCAGTGAAACCTAACTTTCTGGTGCCGCCTGCAACATGCAGGTGGTAGAGCCGCCGCGGAAGATAGAGTAGCCGCCCGGGCCCCAACGAGCCGGCCCGGCCACTCTACCTTCCGCTGGCCGCTCGCCCGGACTCCGTAGAGGCCGGGCGCTGACGGGACCGGCAGAAAAGCAGCCCCTACAAGTTGCCGACGCGGCTGATTTCGCGGTAGCGGAGCGTCAGCAGGCCGTGCGCGGGCTGGAGTGGGCTCCGGATTTTGCCGTCTTCCCAGCTCAGGCCGGCCAGGTCGAGCTCCTGCCAGGAATACGGGTCGCCGATGCCGACGCAGTTGTTTTTCATGCCCGCGGCCCGGTTTTGCCCGGTGGTCAGCATCACGTGCACGGGCTCCTTGGTGGTGCCGGAAAAGAAGCCCAGCACCATGCCCGCGCCCAGGTTGCGCAGCTGGTTGGCGTTGCTCACCCGGGAGTCGTAGACGGTGACCATCACGTCGCGGGCGTTGACGGTGCGCACCTTGTTTTCGCCGATGATGCCGGTCTTGAGGGCGCAGTGCATCACGCCGTCCCAGCACACTCCGGTGCCAGCCATATCGACCCAGGCCTTACCCGGGTCGCGGGCAATAATGCTGGCGTATTCGGCCGCGTGCTTGTTTTGCGCGCCCGAGTCGCGGGGCGGCCAGGTCTTGACCTGGAGCAGGGCTTTCTGGGTTTCTACGCGCAGCTTGCTGTCGGCTGCTTCATTGAGGCCCGCATATTGATTTGGCGCCATACGCTGGAAAAGGTTAGTTGGTAGAAAACGAACAAACTCACTCAGATCAAAGCAATAGGTGCCGCAATATAGGGCAAGCGCGCCAACTCGGCCCCGCCGCCCGGCCGCGCCCAGCCTTGGTCGACGGCGCTGCAGGGAAGTGACTAGGATCCAAAAAAGACCGTCCTGCTTCGCTGTTGCTCGGCACGACGGTCTTGGTGAGGCCCGGAGCCCTAGCTATTTTACTGCTTCACCACCTTCAGGTTGTAAGTAGCCGCCCCGATAGTGGCCTTGACGAAGTAGATGCCCGGCGCCACGGTCCCGGCCTGGATAGGCAGCTCGTGGGGGCCGGCGGGCAGCGGGCCGTAGTCGCGCAACAGTACGCGGCGGCCCAGCACGTCGAGCAGCTCCAGGCGCACGGGTGCGGCGGCGGTGAGCGTGGTGCGGAAGCGCAGCTCGTGGTCGAAGGGGTTAGGGAATACCTGGCTGCCGGTGGCGGGGCCGGCGGCGGCCACGCCGGTCACCACGCCGCAGGTGCCGGGCATGTTGGCGTCGAGCCAGGCCAGGCGCAGCCCCAGCCAGCGCTTGAGGGCGTCGATTTCGGCGGGGTAGCTGGCCGGAATGGGCGTCGGGTTGGGCCAGGTGTAGGTACCCAGGATGGGCCAGGCGGCGAAGTGGCGGGCCTGGGCCTCGTTGAGGCGGGCGGCGTTGGCGTCGATGAAGGCGTTGAGCGTGTCACGGTGCAGGGTGCGCTGGCGCAGCTCGGTCCAGCGGCACTTCAGGGCGGCCGTGAAGGCGGGGTCCTGGAGCAGGCGCTGCCACCAGAAGGGCACCTGGTTGGCGTCGGTGCCACACACGGCGTTGAAGTTGTAGGCCCAGCCCGTGGCCAGGCTGCCGGAGCAGTAGTTGGCGTTCCACCAGGCGATGTTGTAGTCCCAGGCCGGGCCGGCGTAGAGCTTGCCCCCGTCGCTGCGGCGCTTCTTGTGCAGATAGGTGCTCAGGCGCAGCCCGTCCACGTTGCGGCTCACTTCATTGAGCAGGAAGTAGTCGACAAAGGAGTTGACGTCGATATACTTGGCGTAGCCGGTGGTGGGGTTGGCGAAGGTGGGCGAGGCCAGCGCCGTTTCGGCCGAGTCGACGTAGGCGCGCAGGTACTGGGCCTGCTTGGGGTGAATGTCCTCGGCCTTGGGGTAGTCGTAGAGAAACCGGATGGCGCGCCCGCCCGACGAGGGGTAGCTGGAGTTCCAGCCCGTGTTGCCGCCCGTGCCGGTGGGCTTGTCGATTTTGAAGATGTAGCCGCCCGTGAGCTTGTTGCCGGTGGTGTCGGTCGTCTCGATTTTCTTGATGTTGACCCGGCTGGCGTCGCGCTTGATTTTCTCCATCAGCACGTAGATGCCCTGGTACTGGCCGTTGAGCACCAGCTCGCAGTAGCGGGTGCGGGAGGCGTAGTGGCCGGTTTTGTTGGCAATGTCGTAGCTGAGCACGTTGCGCAGGCAGGTCTTGTCGTTGTAGGGCGCGTACAGAATCCAGGCGTTTTCGGCGGGCATGCCCAGCACGGTGGTGTCGTGCTCGGCATTATGCACGTCGCGCGTTTCGATGCCGTACGACTTCTGCGGAAACGTTAGGGATTAGCTGCCGCGCAGCTCGATGCCAATCTTGTTGTGGTAGTCGGTGAAGGCGTCGGTGAGGTAGTTGCGCTGGCCGGGGCCGTGGCTGATGATGCCCATGTAGGCGTCGGTCTTGGGGTCGTCGACGATAACCCGGCCGCCGGTGTTTATCACCACGATGGGCAGGTTAGACGAAATGAGCCCGGCTGGGGTGGCGGGCTGGGTGCCGAACGTGAGCTGCCAGCCCACCACGCTGCCCGCGTCGCTGCTCTGGGTGTCGCGCACGAGCAGGGCCCAGGTGCCGTTCGCGTTCTGCCCGTTGTTGACGGTGCCCAGCGCGCCCTGGGGCCGGAAGGTGCCGCCAAACGGCGCGCTGCCCGCCGTGACGGCCGTGGCGGCGGTGCTGCTGAAGCAGGTGCCCGCGTAGTTGGCCCCGCTGCCGCCGTTGTTCAATGACAGGTCGACCACCGCCCCGTTCGGGGCCCGGAGCTGCACCTGCAGGTCGCCCACGTAGGGATGGGTGATGGTGACGCAGACCGATTCGAGCCCGAACGCGCCGTTGATGGTGCCCGGCGCGAGGCCGCTGACGGCGGTGGGAAAGCTAGTGAGGGTGTTATTGTCGGGCACCGGGCCGCCGCCGCTGGTAAAGGTTTGAGCCGACGTGGGCCGGAACGCGGGCAGCAGGGCCAGCAGGAGTAGCAGTTTCTTCATGCAGGGAAGTGGAAAGGTTGGGAGCAAGATACGGTGGGAATGGAAAAGCCGGGAGTTGGTATACACCCTCGGTACTTTAGGGCAGGGTGTATACCTGATCTGGTATACAGCATCGGTATTTTGGGGTAGGGTGTATACCAACTCTGGTATACAGGGTCTGTGGTTTATGGAGGCCTGTTTACCTAATCTGGTATACACCTTCGGTACTTTGGGGCAGGGTGTATACCTTACCGGGCCGTAGCGCATGGCCGGGTGTATGTAGAGAAATAGTTGGCGGCATATAGCGTTAGCACCGTGCCCGGTACCCAAGCCCGGCTAGATGCCCCCTACTGATGACAGGCCTTCTGAAAACAACTTTGCTCCTTATCAGCGCGGCGACTATCCAGGTAGCCGGATATCAGCTTGTCGCGCCGGAATTCCTGGGCGCGGCCGTAATTAAAAACAGCTTTGGCTCCCCAGGCTTCACGGCCGACACTATTTTAGTTGACCCCGTCTACACGTATTGTGGTAACGGCAGCCGGCCGCCCCGGCTCTATCCTCTGCGCCTGTTCAATGCCCGCAGCCTGGCCCGCTACCAGCAAGTATTCCCCAGGGCCCAGGTCCTGAGTAAAGGGAGCTACAGCGTCTCCTGCGCCAACAGAGTCCTGAGCAGCGCAACCGCCAGCTCACTGCCGCTACATAATTGGTTCACCGGCAAGCTGCGTATAAATTGCTATGCAGAGCTGTTAGATTTCTACCAGGTCCGAGCGGTAACGGCTCACATCCTGGGCCAGAAACACACCGAGGCTTCACAACGATACGTGTGGCTGCTGTGTACGTGGGTACAGTTCTGATTGGTCTCTTCAGCGTTCTTTTTCAATCGATATTATGACTCCTAGTCCCAAGCTTGTCAGTGGGCTGCTGCCGCTAATGAGCAACAGCAAATGGGTGAAGCTGATTACTAAGCTGGTAGAACACCACAGCCTGATCAAAGAGTGTCGAGTCAAGCTGCTGGGGGAAGATTATACCAGCTTACGCACGCTGCGCATCGACGAGTACGTCACGTTCAATTTCGACTACTACCCAGCCGCTATGGAAGCCATGATTTCGGGCAAACCCCGCGGCTGGTACGCTTACGACCAGATTGAGTGGCTAGACTTCCCGAGCGAAGTTGCCGACGCCAAAGGCCGTGCCGGCGCGCAGGATATAGCTGTCATTCAGCACAGAATTGCCGAGGTAGGGCAGTTTCAACTGGCTTTGACGGCCGATAACCTACGGCTGTATGCTTATCAACAGGCCCAAACAGCATTATGAAGCGGCTTCCCCAGGCAGTCGCTCGGCTATGCCGAGTGGCCATTACGCCTGAGCAGCTCTACTGCGAACCTGCCCGCGCCGCCTGAACGACTGGGCGCTTGCGGCATAGCCCCTCCACATGGTGAGTCACTCGGCACAGCCGAGCGACTGTGGTACGAGCTCCGATTGCCTCTCCTTTCCTACCTTCCCGGCTTCAATTCCCCGAAGCTGATGAAACTCCCGTTCCTCGCCGCCCTGCTCCTGCTGGCCCCCGCCGCCTTCGCCCAGAAAGCCGCGCCCGCCGAAAATCTCGTCCAGTACGCCCATCCCATCATCGGGACCCAGAAGATGGGCCACACCTACCCCGGCGCCACGGTGCCCTTCGGCATGGTGCAGCTTTCCCCCGACACCGACACGCTGCTCTACGCCAAGGACGGCAAGTACAACCCCGACATCTATCGCTACTGCGCCGGCTACCAGTACGACGACCCCACCATCGTCGGCTTCAGCCACACCCACCTCAGCGGCACCGGCCACTCCGACCTCGGCGACTTTCTGGTGATGCCCACCACCGGCCCTTTGCAGCTCAACCCCGGCACCGCCCAGAAGCCCGAAAGCGGCTTCCGCTCCCGCTTTTCGCACCAGAACGAAACCGCCGAGCCGGCCTACTACAAGGTGCAGCTCGACGACCACCGCATCCTGGCCGAGCTGACCGCCACCACCCGCGTGGGCCTGCACCAGTACACGTTCCCGAAGGCCGACCAGGCCCACATCATCCTGGACCTGACGGCCGGCATCTACAACTACGAGGACAAGAACGTGTGGACCTACGTGCGCGTCGTCAACGACTCGCTCATCACCGGCTACCGTCAGACCAACGGCTGGGCCCGCACCCGCACGGTGTACTTCGCCATGGCCTTTTCCAAGCCGTTCAAGAGCTACGGCTACCGCAACTACTCCAAAAAGCAGGTCTACCGCGGCTTCTGGGGCAAGTTCGATCAGGCCCACAGCTTCCCCGAAATGGCCGGCCAGCAGCTGCGCGCCTACTTCGACTTCAGCACCCAGGAAAGCGAGAAAATCAAGGTCAAGTTTGCCCTCTCGCCGGTCAGCCAGGAAGGCGCGCTGGCCAACATGCAAGCCGAGCTGCCGGGCTGGAACTTCGAGCAGACCCGGGCTCAGAGCCAGGCCCTCTGGCAGCAGGAGCTGAGCAAGGTCACCATCCAGAGCCCGAAAAAGGACGACAAGGTCAACTTCTACACCGCCCTCTACCACACCTTCCTCGGCCCCACCACCTACCAGGACGTCGACGGCCAGTACCGCGGCCTCGACCAGAACAACCACCGCGCCGAGGGCTTCACCAACTACACCACCTTCTCGCTCTGGGACACCTACCGCGCCCTGCACCCGCTCTTCAACCTGGTGCAGCCCCGGCGCAACGCCGACATGATCCGGAGCATGCTGGCCCACTACGAGCAGAGCCCCGAGCACATGCTGCCCGTGTGGAGCCACCACGCCAACGAAAACTGGTGCATGATCGGCTACCACTCCGTGTCGGTCATTGCCGACGCCGTGCTCAAGGGCAACGCTTCCTTCGACGCCAACAAGGCCCTCGACGCCTGCGTGGCCACCGCCCGCCACGATTCCTACGACGGCCTGGGCTACTACCGCCAGCTGGGCTACGTACCCGAGGACAAGAACTCGTCGTCGGTGAGCAAAACCCTGGAATACGCCTACGACGACTGGTGCATTGCCCAAATGGCCCAGAAGCTGGGTCGGAAGGATATTTTCGAGGAGTTCAGCAAGCGGGCCCAGAACTACAAAAACGTGTACGACGCCCGCATCGGCTTCATGCGCCCCAAGCTCGCCGACGGCACCTTCCGCAAGGAGTTCGACGTGCTGAGCACCAACAACCAGGGCTACATCGAGGGCAACTCCTGGAACTACAGCCTCTACGTGCCCCAGGACCCCAAGGCGCTGATTCAGCTCATGGGCGGCCCGAAGCGCTTCACCGAGCACCTCGACTCGCTCTTCACCATGCACCTGCCCGATAAGTTCTTCGCCGAAACCGAGGACATCACCCGCGACGGTATCATCGGCAACTACGTGCACGGCAACGAGCCCGCCCACCACGCGGCCTACCTCTACAACTGGACCGACCAGCCCTGGAAAACCCAGCAGCGTGTGCGTATGATCCTACCCAAGATGTACCGCTCCACCCCCGACGGCCTCGGCGGCAACGATGACTGCGGCCAAATGAGCGCCTGGTACGTCTTCTCGGCCTTGGGCTTTTACCCCGTCGCCCCCGGCTCCCCCGACTACGCCCTGGGCAGCCCCGCCGTCCACGGCGCGGTACTGAACCTGGAAAACGGCAAGACCTTCCGCATCACGGTCAAAAACCAGAGCGACAAAAACGTCTACGTCAAGGAAGCCCGCCTAAATGGGCAGAAGCTGACGCGGCCGTTTCTCCAGCATCAGGATATCGTGAAGGGTGGGGAGCTGGTGTTTGTGATGAGTGGGAAACCGTGACAGCCAGCTGAAAAGAGAGTAAATGGGTACCTGTGACAAACTCAGGCTAAATTACATTTTAGCATCAACTTTTCAATATATATTTACTTTATCGTGCCCAATAAAAAAATACTACAACTAGCAATTACACTAATTGCATTCTATATTTTTTCCCCAGCAAAAGCACAGACTTATTCTATCCAGTCGTTGAACGGCAAAAAAGTGGATATAAGCCTCAGCTACAAATCTTTCAACAAAAGACTAACCATATCTTGTCTGCAGGACACGCTATACTTAAATGAATACACAGGCACAAAAAAGGTCAGTATTTTAGCTGACAAATTTTTACAAATCACTTACGGGTTAAGAGCTGGCACAGGGCTGGAGCTTCAGAACACAGCAATTATATCAGTAGCCAACAACAAAATCAAGGTATCACTACTAATCCAATCGTATGTCAACGGCCTTTCTCCTGTACCGGGCAATACCACTGCCATAGGCGAAGAATGGCTTTACGAATTAAAAATCAATGTGAATGAGCGCGAAAATCATATTCACAAGTTAGCGGTTGATATTCATCAACAACAAAAGTCAACCTTGCATCCTCGAATCAACTACAATACAAGAAAGCAAGTATTTCTAACATTCGATTCGAAACAATATATCTTTTACAGTGACTATGAATACATAGACAAATCGTTTGCAATTTTCGACAACCAAAATCATAACATCAGCAGCAGACACATAAAAGAGGCATCGCCTGTAATCACTTTAGGCGAGGAAAAGTACTACTACCTAAAGGATGAGTGGTACAAAGCAGACTACCAAGGGAGATTATACAAAGAATATTACCGGTAAACTAAAGCAACTCTACTAACACAAGCTTAGCGCAACTCGGTAGATACATGATCCAAACCGACATCTTCCACCGCTGCTAGTGCGAACGGTACGCCCCCTGCAGACGCTCGACTACACCAAGTCATACTCATGCTTGAAATACCCGAAAATACAACCGACTTCTTGTATTGGATCAAAGAACATACAGAGCAATCCTGGCGTCAGAATCCGCGCACGCAAGTAGCAGACGGCTACCACCATGAATGGCCTGCTGGCATTAAATGGCTTGGCCTGCCAGAACTGGAAATAGACCAAATAGAGGAGAAATTCAGCATTAAATTTACACCTGACCACCGTGAGTTTTTGAAAATACTGCATACCCTGGACCGGTCAGGTATCTACGTAACAGAAGACAACGAGCACCGCGAAGAAGAGAGAGCAAGCAACTCACCCTTCTACAATTGGCAGACGGATGAAGAGGAGTTAAGACTGCGGATAGCTTGGCCCTACCAGGAAATTCTGCGCGATGTTCAAAACGGATTTTGGGTGAAACAGTGGGGGCCGGAACCTAAGTCTGCCTTGGAAAAAGAAATGGTTTTTGCGCGGCAATTTCAACAGGCTCCGCCGCTTATTCCCCTGACCAGTCACCGGTTTATGGTCAGCGAGCCATTGCAGGCGGGTAACCCCGTGCTGTCCGTTTGGGGTGCTGATACAGTTATCTATGGTTGGGATTTAAAGCACTACCTGCTCAATGAAATAGGCCACTACCTGGACATCTACCATTTCAACGAAGAAGAGCAGGAATGGTATTCCAAATCAAAGCCCACGGTGGAGTCAATCAATGAGCATAGCTGGGCTACGTGCCGAGCCCGGCGCATTCCTTTCTACGAGGATATTATCCAACCTTGGAATGGCTGGCCGCTCCCAGATAAAATATAGCTCTTCCTGGCCCAAACCCTCCACAATAACGGCCGCCTACCAATGTTACTGGCAGGCAGTCGTTACCGTCCGTTATAAAAACCAGTGCGCGCGGTAGTGCCCGTAATGCTATTTGCTATCCTTGGGAGCTGGACGCGGTCCGCTGCCATAGCGTGGATCATCCAAGGTGTAGGCCTCCCACTGTTCGACGGGACTGGCGTTTTGAGCGGCGACTAGGGCTTCCGGATTTTGGTTTTGCTCCACGTGACCGGGCTGTTGCGCGGGGTCGGCATTTTCAGCTTCGGCGGCGTAGTTTTCCGTGGGCAACACGCCTAGCTTGCGGAACTCGCTGAACTCACAGGGGTTGTCGTTGGGGGCGCTACGGGGCTGAGTGGTCGTACTGGTTGAGTACGTCGAGGGCGCGGGCGTAGTCGCCCAGCACCCGCAGCAGCGCTGTAGATTGGTCGGAAGTCAGCTCCTGGTTGGTGGCTACTTCGCTTTGCAGCTGCACCAGCCGCTTGAGGTCGGTCAGCTGCCGGGCGCTTTCGCGCAGGCGACGCTCATTCAGCGCGCAGTCCTGCAGGGGGTACTCCACTGCCGGAAGAGCGTCCCTTGCAAGGACTTCACCCAGTACCCGACGGAGCTACTAACGTCGAGATCATAGTGCTTAACTAGGTAGCTTTTCCCATGGGCGGCAGAAAAACGGCGCGGAAATCAACTCCCGAAGATTTCAGGCCGATGCGCCACAAGAGACAGTCTTTGCCAAAAACCGGCTGTCCGTATTCTGGATAGAAGCCAACAAAGACAAAACTGCAGAGGAGCTGCTCAGCGAGATGGACTGAGCAGCCCTGCCCTCACTGCCCACCCCCGAATCGTCGGCCGAAGAAATTCCCCGGTTTCCACGTCGGGCGCTGCGGGTTCTGGGCTATCTGGTAGCCGAGCAGGAAGTTGAGCTGGGCGTACCGGCGGCCGGCCTCGAAGTCGAACAGGCCGTTGATATCGTCCTGGGGCTTGTGGTAGTAGGTGGCCCGCCACTTCTGTACCTGCTCGCTGAGGTTGTTGCGGCCGTCAGCGGTGCGGTTGCCATACTTGAGGTGCACGGCCGGAATGCCCTGGGTCACGAAGCTGTACTGGTCGGAGCGGATGAAGCGGTGCTGGGCCGGCTCGGGGTCGGCTTCCACGGTGAGGTCCAGCCGGGCGGCGGCGGTGGCTACTTCGGCTTGTAGAGAAGAGTTTTCCGCCCCCAGCGGCACCACAGAAAGCAGGGGCGCAATGATGGTAGGCATGTCGGTGTTGATGTCGGCCACGAGGCTGGCTTTGGGCACCGTGGGAAACCGGGCGAAGTACGCCGAGCCAAGCAGCCCCAGCTCCTCTCCCGTCGTGAGGACCAGCAGCACCGAGCGGGCGGGCTTACGCGGCAGGCTGGCGTAGGCGCGGGCAATTTCCAGCACGCTGGCCACGCCGGTGGCGTTGTCGTGGGCGCCGTTATAGAGTGAATCGCCGAGCACGGCCGCGCCGATGCCGAGGTGGTCGAGGTGGGCACTGTGCACCACGTACTCGTGGCGCAATTGCGGGTCGGAGCCGGGGATCTGGCCCACCACGTTGTAGCTGTCCACGTCCTGGTAGCGGCTGCGCGCGGCGGCCGTGACGGTAGCCGCCAGCGGCTGGGAAGCCGGCTGGCCCGCCCGCAGAGCGGCAAAGGTGCGGGCAGTATCGGTGGCCGCGCCGGTGAAGAAGCGCTGCAGCAGCGCGGCACTGACCGAGCCCACTACTGCCAGCGGCGGCGCGGCGTAGCTGCGCGACACGGCCACGCGCCCGTCCGGTCCCAGCACGCTCACCAGGCCTTTCACCGGGTTAGGGAGTTGGGCTCGGGGCTTGCCCGCAGCCAGCAGCACGCCCACCGCGCCGTGCTGGGCGGCGGCCTGCAGAATGGTTAGCAAATCGGTGGCGAAGAGCTTCTCATCCCCCGCCAGCTGCCGGGGCTCGGTGCGCGTTACCACCACGATTTTGCCGCGGGCATCGAGGCCGGCGTAGTCGTCGTAGCCCAGCTCGGGGGCGCTGATGCCGTAGCCCGCAAAAACCAGCGGGGCCGTGACCGTAGCGGCCGGCTGCTCCGGATTCGGGTAAAACGTGAAGTCCTCCCCGTACTTATAGGCCGCACCGGGGCTGCCAAGCGTGCTGCCCGGCTCCACGAAGGCCCGCCGCAGCCGTACCGTCTGCAGGTAGGTGCCTTTTTCGCCGGCCGGCCGCACGCCCAGCTTTTGCAGCTGCCCAGTCACGTAGTCCACGGCCAGCTGGTAGCCCGGTGTCCCCGGCTGCCGGCCGCGCAGCTTATCATCGGCGAGGTAGGCTACGTGGGCCTGGAAAGCGGCGGCACTGACCTTATTCAGGGCTTTGGCCACGGATTTGGGCAGTGACGCCTGGGCCGAAGCCGGGGCGGCGAGGGCGCAAAAAGCCAGCGCCAGCCCGGCGGCGCGGCGCAGTTGAAAATAAATCATACTGAAATTCAGGGGAAGCGGGAAGTCTGCCAAACCAGCCGCCGCGGGCTTAGGTTTCGGTCAGCACGGTTTTGAAGCCGGCCAGCTGGCCGGCGGCGGTTTTGCCCAGGGCGTAGGCCGTAATCTGCGGCTCCTGGCCCACGCGGTACACCTTGGTGTCGGTCAGCTCCTGCTTGAGGTACATCTGCAGAGCTTTGTAGCGGTTGGCCAGCGCCGGGTTTTCGAGCACGCCATCGTCGGCGGTATGGTTGCGCAGGAAGTAGGTCAGTTCCTGGGTTTCGACTTTCGAGCCGGCGGCCTCACCGGTCAGCTTCAGCAGCGCCGCGTCGGTCAGCTCCCCGCCCGGCGCGGCGTAACTCACCACCGTCAGCGGGGCTTCCGACTCGCTGATGAACAGCAGGTCCTTGGTCAGGCGCTCCAGCTGCTGGGTGGTGTCGTCGGCCGCGGCCGGGGCGGCGGGCTCGGCCTCGGTGGCCAGCGGCTTTCCGGCGTCCCCGGCCGGGCCGGCGGCACCGGGCACCTGGGCGGCAATGGCGGCGGCCAGCTCCTGCATCCGGGCTTCGGCCACCTTGATCTTGGGGTTGGCGAAGTTCAGGTCGGCCACCTTGTTCATCGGAATCAGGTGAATATGGGCGTGCGGCACTTCCAGCCCGATAACGGCCACGCCGATGCGCTTGCAGGGCACCACGGCCTGCACGCCCTTCGCCACGCGCTGGGCAAACCGATGCAGGGCAGCCAGCTCGGCCGGCGGCAGGTCGAAAATATAGTCTACTTCCCGCTTGGGAATCACCAGCGTGTGGCCTTCCACGAGCGGCGTAATGTCCAGAAATGCCAGGTGGTCGGCATCCTCGGCGACTTTATAAGCGGGCAGCTCGCCCGAAACGATGCGGGAAAAGATGGAAGGCATGCGGTGAGTTGGGGAAATAGTGAGGTTATGAGTTAGGCATTCAATCCTACCCAAAGTACGGGGTGAAACGCAAAAAGGGCGAAACCCGCTGGTTTCGCCCTTGCCTGAAGCTAGTGACTTACTAAGTCACCATTTCATAATCTCACCGCTAGCGGCTGATTTCCAGAATCTCGAACTGCAGCTTGCCGGCGGGCACGGTGATTTCGGCAGTGTCGCCGGCTTTCTTGCCCAGCAGCCCCTTGCCAATCGGCGACTTGACGGAGATTTTGCCGGCGGCCAGGTTGGCTTCTTCCTCGGCCACCAGCAGGTAGTCGAGTACCGCGTTGTTCTTCAGATTCTTGAGCTTCACCTTGCTCATGATGAGCACCTTGGTGAGGTCCAGGTTCGTCTCGTCGAGGACGCGGGCGTTGCCGACGACTTCTTCCAGCTTGGAGATTTTCAGCTCCAGCAGTCCTTGGGCGTCTTTGGCGGCATCGTACTCGGCATTCTCGCTCAGGTCGCCCTTGTCGCGCGCTTCGCGCAGGTCCTCGGCAGCTTTGGCCCGGCCGCGGATTTTCAGATCCTGCAGCTCATCCTTGAGCTTTTGCAGGCCCTCGGGAGAGTAATAGTTTACGGAAGCCATGTCGGTGGGATGATTAGCTAAAAAACAAGGAGAACGGTCGGCGAGGCCAACCGTTCTCCAAAAAGGTTCTGAGACAAATATACGAACTGCCGACAACTTCTGCTACCCCTGCCCCGGGCCAAGGGTCAGAAAAGCCCCAATCTTATGCGCCAGCACCTCATTGATACGCCGATACGATTGGTGGGTCCAGCCCCCGATATGGGGCGACAAAACCACGTTTTCGGCCGTTTTCAGAAAATCGAAGCGCGCCTGCTGCGCGGCGCTGAGCTGGGCGAGCTTCTCGTTTTCGAGCACGTCGAGGGCTGCGCCGCGCACCTGCCCGCTTTGCAGGCCGCGCACCAGCGCGGCGTGGTCGAGCACCTCGCCCCGGGCCGTGTTCAGCAGCCAGACCGGACGGGAAAAAGCGGCCAGAAACGCCTCGTCGACGAAGTTATGGTTGGCAGCCGAGTACGGAATGTGCAAGCTCAGCACCTCGGCCCGCTGCTGCAGCTCGGTCAGCGGGACCAGCGTGGCGTGTTGGTCACCGACGCAGGCCGGGTTGCTGTCGTAGGCCAGCACGGTGCAGCCGAAGGCGCTGAGCCGGCGGGCAAAGGCGGCGCCCATGTGGCCGTAGCCGAGCAGCCCGATGGTTTTGCCCCCGATTTCCTCGCCCCGGTTGGCTTCGCGCCGCCAGCGGCCGGCCCGCACTTCCTCATCGGCCCGGCTGATGTTACGAAACAGGGCCAGCAGCAGACCCAGCGCGTACTCGCCCACCGCGTCGCGGTTGCCCTCGGGCGCGTTGAGCAGCACCACGCCGGCCGCCGCCATAGCCGCCTCATCGATGTTGTCGACGCCGGCGCCGGCGCGGGCCACGTAGCGCAGCTGCGGGCCGTGGGCCAGCAGCGCGGCCGTCACGCGCAGCTTGGAGCGCACCACCAGGCCGTCGTAGGGCTGGGCGGCCAGGGCGGCGGGCACCTCGGCGGCCGTCAGCTCGGGCTGGTAGTGCAGCGTGATGCCCAGCGGCACCAGCAGCTCGGGCAGCGAAGGGTGCATTTCGTCGATGACGAGGCAAAGAGACATGTGGTGGTCAGGAATTGAAGCGGGCAAAAACAAGGAATGATATTGATTGACGCGGCTTACTCCCCGGTTTCGTCCGTGAACTGCTCCGGCTCCGCCGGCAGAACACCCGCCCGGTGCTGGTCCACGTGGTTGGTCAGCCACACGAACTCCGCCACGCCCAGCTGCTCGGCGCGCTGGTTGAATATCGGCTCCGTAGTATCCTCGGCGGTCATGCCGAAGGGCTTCAACGCGTTGCGCAGGGTTTTGCGGCGCGTCGAAAAGGCTTGCTTCACCACTTTGAAGAACAGCTTCTCGTCGCAGTCCAGCTGCTCGGTGTCGTTGCGCCGCAGCCGCAGCACCGCCGACTGCACCTTGGGCGGCGGAATAAACACGTGGGGCGGCACCAGAAACAGCAGCTCCACGGTGTAGTAGGCCTGCAGCAGCACGCTCAGAATGCCGTACACTTTGGAGCCCGGCCCTTCGGCCATGCGCTCGGCCACTTCCTTCTGGAGCATGCCCACCACCTCGCGCACCTGCTGGCGGTGGTCGAGAACCTTGAAGAAAATCTGGGTGGAGATGTTGTAGGGGAAGTTGCCGATGATGCTCAGCGGCTGGTTGGGAAACAGCTGGCCCAGGTCCTGCTTGAGAAAGTCGGCGGAGAGGATGCGGCCGTGCAAAGCCGGGAAGTTGCGCTCCAGGTACGCCACCGACTCCCGGTCAATTTCGATGACGGTGGTCTTGTACTCGGGGTGCTGGAGCAGGTCGCCGGTGAGCACGCCCATGCCGGGCCCGATTTCCAGCACTTCGGTTACGCCGTCGGGCAGGCGCAGGGCCTCCACGATGCGGCGGGCAATGTCGGGCTCGGCCAGAAAGTGCTGGCCAAGGTGTTTTTTCGGGCTAACGTGGTCCATGGGAGGAAGTGCAGAAGTTAGAGGCCGCCGCAAAAAGCGCGGGGAAATAATCGGCAGATGGCATAATCAGGAATAGCGCAGAGCAATAGCTTAAAGCCCAAGCACGACCATAAGCCGACTTCTACCTTCTCACTCCCTGCTTCTAGCTCCTTCAAAAAACGCCTACCTTGCGCGGCCCAAATGGCCCCAAAGATACGTCCGTCTATGCCGATTCAACTAGCCTCCGCCGCCCAGCTGCCCCCGCACGCCGATTCCGTCTTCCTGCTGCCCGCCGGCGCCCAGGAGCTGCCCGCCGCCTTGGCCGACCTCCACGAGGCCGCCCGCCGGTACGTCGCCGACCAGCTCGCCACTGATTCCAAGCTCATTACGGTCAACCACTACTCGCACCGCCACTACTTCGTGGTGGCCAGCGGCAAGGGCTCGGCCCACCTGATTGCCGAGGCCATGCGCAAAAGCGGCCACCAGCTGCACGCGCTGCTCAAGGCCGATAAAGTAACCGAGCTCTACGTGCAGGACCTGACCGAAGCTGCCGACGGCCACTTGGCCCTGGCGCTGGCCGAGGGCGTGTACCTGTCGGCTTACCAGTTTGAGGGCTACAAAACGGACGAGAAATCGAAAGCCCCGGCTGCGCTGACCCGCGTGCTGCTCACCGCCCCCGCGTCGGATGAGGCCATTCAGGCGCTGGAAAACGTGCTGCGCGGCGTGTGCCTGGCCCGGGACCTGATCAATGCGCCGCTCAACAAGCTTAATGCCACCCAGTTTGCGGAGCGCATGGCCGAGGCCGGCGACGAGGCCGGCTACCAGACCGAAATCTTCGACTTGCCGCGCATCGAGGCCTTGCGCATGGGTGGCTTGCTGGCCGTCAACCTGGGCAGCCCCGAGCCGCCCACGTTCACCATCATGGAGTGGAAGCCCGAAAATGCCCGCAACAGCAAGCCCTACGTGCTGGTGGGCAAGGGCGTGGTATTCGACACCGGCGGCCTGAGCCTGAAGCCCACGCCGGGCTCGATGGACATTATGAAGTGCGACATGTCGGGCGGCGCGGCCGTGACGGGCGTGCTCTACGCGCTGGCCAAGAACAAAGTACCGGTGCACGTCATCGGCCTGGTGCCCGCCACCGACAACCGCCCCGGCGGCATGGCCTACGTGCCCGGCGACGTGCTGACGATGTACAGCGGCCTGACCGTGGAAGTGCTCAACACCGACGCCGAGGGCCGCCTGATCCTGGCCGACGCGCTGGCCTTCGCCAAAAAGTACGAGCCGGAGCTGGTTTTCGACATTGCCACCCTCACCGGGGCCGCCGCCCGCGCCATCGGCAAGGAAGGCTTGGTCGCCATGGGCACCGCCGACGACGAGCAGATGCTGGCCCTCAAGCAGGCCGGCCAGCGGGTGCACGAGCGAATCGTGGAGTTTCCGCTCTGGGATGAATACGCCGAGCACATCAAGTCCGACATTGCCGACATCAACAACCTGGGCAAGGGCGAAGCCGGCGCCATTTCGGCCGGCAAGTTCCTGGAGCGCTTCATTGAGGGCACGCCGTGGGTCCACCTCGACATTGCCGGTCCCGCTTACCTCACCGCCCCGGACTCCTACCGCGGCAAAGGCGGCACCGGCACCAGCGTCCGGCTTTTGTACGACTTCCTGGTGAACCAGAAATAAGTCCGCCGGGCTAGCCGTCATGCCCAGGCGCAGCCGAAGCAGGACGTTCTCTATATAAAGCACCCACCACACCATGAGTACTCTTCCCCGCCTTGGCATTTCCGTCGGCGACTTGGCCGGCATTGGGCCGGAAATCATCTATAAAACCCTCCTCGACAGCCGCCTGCTCAAGTACTGCACGCCCGTGGTGTACGGCACGGCCACGGTGCTGTTCGACGAGTTTCCCGTGGACGCACAGGCCGAGCCCCTCACCTTCCGCCAGGTGCGCGCCGCAGCCGACATTGCCGCCGGCAAGCCCAACGCCGTAACCTGCTGGGAAGACGACTTTACGCTCACGCCCGGCCAGCCCAGCGAAGCCTCCGGCCGCGCTGCCCGCCAGTCGTTGCTGGCCGCCGCCCGCGACCTGAAGGACGGCCTGCTCGACGCGCTGGTGACGGCGCCTATCAGCAAGGAAAACACCCAGGCCGATGACTTCCGCTACCCCGGCCACACCGAGTTTCTGACCAGCTTCTTCGGCGCGCCCGAGAGTTTGATGCTGCTGGCCAGCGAGGAGCTGCGCGTAGCCACCGCCACCGGCCACATTCCGCTGAAGGACGTGCCCGCCAGGCTCACTAAGGAGCTGCTCACCACCAAGCTGCGCATCCTGCTCAAGTCGCTGAAGCTGGACTTCGGCATCGACAAGCCGCGCGTGGCGGTGCTGGGCCTAAACCCGCACGCCGGCGAAAATGGCCTGCTGGGCACCGAGGAAGCCAGTATGGTGCACCCTGTCATTCAGCAGTTTCAGCAGGAAGGCCACCTCGTGTATGGCACCTTTCCCGCCGACGGCTACTTCGGCACCGGTCAGTTTCGTAAGTTCGACGCCACGCTGGCCCTTTACCACGACCAGGGCCTGATTCCGTTCAAAACCCTGGCCTTCGAGCGGGGCGTCAACTTTACCGCCGGCCTGCCCGTCATCCGCACCTCCCCCGACCACGGCACCGCCTACGGCCTGGCCGGGCAGTTCAAGGCCGATGAGACGTCGTTCCGCGAAGCCGTGTACATGGCCTGCGACTTGGTGTACCAACGTAATAAGTACGCTGGCCTCAAGCCGCTGATTCCCGGCCCCGCGCCCCGGGGCAGCCGGCACGACTAAACCGCTTCGGCCCATGACAAGTGAGTTTTGCTTGTACCAGCTGTGGCTGCTGCAGGCAAAACTCACTTTTTTTCACCGACTCTTCAGTCACCCAAAGCGTAGCGTAAGCACTTGTTATCAAGAAAGATACAACCGTTAGACAAAGTTTCGTTTTAGCGTACGTTCTTTCCAAAAACGAAACTTTGTTTGCGGTTTCAAAACTATGCCCGTAAGTTTGTAGTCCCAAAGCCCTAGTGGCCGACTTTCTTCCTCCTTGCCGCATGCCGCTCAACTCTCCCGCTGACTACCGCACTGCCCTGCGCCGCCTCGACGCGCTGGCCGCCGCTGGCGTGGAAGGCAACGCGCCGCTGGAAGCCGAGTTCCGGGAGCTGATAGTAGCCCTGGACGCCTACGAAGGTCAATTGGGTTTGCTGCCCATTCCCAATCTGCCGACCTCCCTGGCCGAAATGATTGAGCTGAAGCGGCAGCAGATGCGCCTCAAGCAGAAAGAGCTGGCGGCGCTGCTGGAGGTGCCCGCCGGCCGCCTCTCCCAGATCCTGAGCGGCAAGCGCCGCGTGACGCTCGACCTGGCCAAACGGCTGTACGAGCGGCTGGGCATTCCGTCCGACTTCATCCTCAAAAACGCCTAGGCCGCCACTCCACCTAGCTGCTTCATTTCAAAAACGGGGAAAACGTACTACTTTTGCCCCCTGCTATAAACTCCACCGTGAAGAAGGATTCCCAATACGACCTGGCAATTGCCAAGCTGGCCCACAAAACGCACCACTTTGCGTTCGAGCTGGATCGGGCCTTTTTCGCCCAGTTTGAACAGAATCTGGTGCAGGATGGCAACCTCCACGCCGACGTGACGCTGGACAAAACTGACCGCCTCCTTACCCTCGACTTTCACATCACTGGCACCGTGCGCCTCGTCTGCGACCGGAGCCTGGACGAGTTCGATCAGCCCATCGACGTAAAGGAGCAGCTGCTGGTGCGCTTCGGCGACCGGGAGCTGGAGCTGGACGACAATGTATTGCAGATCACGCCCGAAACCCAGACTCTGCCCCTCGCCCAGCACCTGTTCGACTACATCGGACTGGCCCTGCCGATGAAGAAGCTGCACCCGCGCTTCCAGAACGAGCCCGACGAAAATCCCGAGTCCGACAGCAAGCTCATCTTCACCACCCGCCAGCCCGGCGACGATGCGGATGACGAGGACGCCGGCGACCCGCGTTGGGACGCGCTGCGCAACCTGAACTAACCGGCCCCGCGCCGCCCGAGTCTTTTAAATTCAACCCTCACATTACCTAATTTTTTCTCATGGCACATCCTAAGCGCCGGACCTCCAAAACCCGCCGCGACAAACGTCGCACCCACCACCAGCTGACCCCGAAGGCAGTTACGCTCTGCGCCAACACCGGTGAGCTGCACCTGCGTCATAAGGCGTACGTGGTAGACGGCGACCTGTATCTGCACGGCAAAGTAGCCATCAAGGACTACGCTCCCGTTGCTGCCGCGGCTGCTCCCGCTTCCGACGAAGAATAAGCTCCGCCTGGCCGGTCGCCCCGGTCCGTCTTCCCGACTCCGTACCTCTTGATACCTCGTACATGAAGATAGCCCTGGACGCAATGGGGGGTGATTTCGCCCCGCAGGCTGCCGTCGACGGCGCGGTGCTGGCCGCTGCAAAGCTCGCCGGCAAAGCTCAGATTGTGCTCATCGGCCAGGAAGAAGCCGTGCGCCCCATGCTCCAGCAGCATGGGGCCGCGGCTGCCAGCCTGGAACTTGTGCACGCCTCCCAGATCATTGATATGGGCGAGCATCCGGCCAAAGCCTACCAGCAGAAGCAGGACTCGAGTATTGCCGTGGGTTACCGCATGCTGCACGCCGGCGAAGTAGAAGCCTTCTGCTCGGCCGGCAACACCGGCGCCATGCTCGTAGGTGCCATGTTCAGCGTGAAACCCGTTTCCGGCGTGATGCGCCCGGCCATTGCCAACTTCGTTCCGAAGCTGGCCGGTGGCTTCGGCATCCTGCTCGACGTGGGGGCCAACGCTGAGTGCAAGCCCGAAATGCTGGAGCAGTTCGGCGAGCTGGGCTACCTCTACGCCCAATACGTGCTGGGCATCGCCCAGCCGAAAGTGGGCCTGATGAGTCTGGGCGAGGAAGAAGGCAAAGGCACGGCCGTGACGCAGGCCGCCCACCAGTTGCTGAAGGTGAACCCGCATATTCACTTCATCGGCAATATCGAGGGGCGCGACTTGTTCAACGACAAGGCCGACGTCATCATCTGCGACGGCTACACGGGCAACGTGCTGCTGAAAATGGCCGAGTCGATTTACGACATCATCGACGCCAAGCAGATGCACGACCCGTTTTTCGACAAGTTCAACTACGAGTCCATTGGCGGCAGCCCCATTCTGGGCATCAACGACAACGCCATCATCGGCCACGGCGTGAGCACGCCGCTGGCCATCTGCAACATGCTGTTGCAAGGCTACCAGATGGCCGAATCCGGCATCTCGGATCAGATAAAATCTACTTTCAAGTCGTAAGTCAGCCTGCGCCCGTCGTGGGCTGACTTGTGCTTTTGCGCGCTCAATGAAAATCACTGCCGCCGTTACCGGAGTGGGCTCCTACGTGCCCGACTACGTGCTAACCAATGCCGAACTGGAGAAAATGGTTGATACCACCGACGAGTGGATTACCACCCGCACGGGCATCAAGGAGCGCCGCATTCTGAAGGGCGAAAACCAGGGCACGTCAGTAATGGGCATCAAGGCCGTGGCGCAGCTGCTGGCCAAAACCGGTACCAGTGCCACCGACATCGACCTGATTATCTGCGCCACCACCACTCCCGACATGGTGTTTCCGGCCACGGCCAACATCATTTCGGCCGGTGTGGGCGCCATCAACGCCTTCAGCTTCGACATGCAGGCGGCCTGCTCGGGCTTCCTGTTTGCCCTGGCCACCGGCGCCCAGTACATCCAGAGCGGCATGTACCGCAAGGTAATCGTGGTGGGAGCCGATAAGATGTCGGCCATCGTGGATTACACCGACCGCGCAAACTGCATCATCTTCGGCGACGGCGCCGGCGCGGTGCTGCTGGAACCCAACACCGAGGGCTTCGGCCTGCTGGACCAAGTGCTGCGCACCGACGGCACCGGTGAGCAGTTCCTGTTCCAGAAAGCCGGGGGCAGCCGCCGCCCGCCAACAGCGGAAACGGTAGCCAACCGAGAGCATTTCATCTACCAGGAAGGCGCGACGGTGTTTAAGTTTGCCGTGACCAATATGGCCAACGTGGCCGCTCAGGTAATGGAGCGCAACCAGCTCACCAACGCCGACGTGGCGTGGCTGGTACCGCACCAAGCCAACAAGCGCATCATCGACGCTACCGCCAACCGCATGGGCGTGGGACCCGACAAGGTGATGCTCAACATTCACCGCTACGGCAACACCACCAACGGCACGATTCCGCTGTGCCTGGCCGACTACGAGCCGCAGCTCCACAAGGGCGACAACCTGATCCTGGCGGCTTTCGGCGGCGGTTTCACCTGGGGTTCCATCTACCTCAAGTGGGCCTACGACCCGAAACCAGACCCGCAAACCGTTTAACTCACGGGCCAAACGCGGAAAACTCCTATACTTGTACTCCCGACGAGCCGCCCCGCCACTTTCCGGGACGGCTCTTTTTTTAAGCTGCAGGCTGACAGCCGTTCGTTGTTTGCCCGCGGTCCTTCTGTCTCGATCTTCTTTTAAAAAAAGCTACTAGCCAGCAGCTAACAGCTAACAGCCCCCACCATGGCCACCACCGCAGACTTCCGCAACGGACTGGTACTTGAGTACAACAATGACCTGTACGTCATTACCGAATTCCAGCACGTAAAACCGGGCAAGGGCCCGGCCTTCGTTCGGACCAAGCTCCGCAACATCAAAACCGGCAAGGTGCTCGACAACACCTTCAACGCCGGCGTGAAAGTAACCACCGCCCGCGTGGAGCAGCGTCCCCACCAGTTCCTCTACAAGGACGACTACGGCTACACCTTCATGGACAACTCCACCTTCGAGCAGGTGTCGCTGCCCGAGGCCATGGTGCCCTTCGCCGATCTGATGAAGGAGGGCCAGGAAGCCACCATCCTGTTTCACGCCGAAACCGAGCAGCCTCTTACGGCCGAACTGCCCACCACCGTGGAGCTGATCGTGACCTACACCGAGCCCGGCCTGCGCGGCGACACGGCCACCAACACCCTCAAGCCAGCCACGGTCGAAACGGGGGCCCGGATTCAGGTGCCGCTTTTCATTGATACCGACACCAAAATTCGCGTCAAGACCAGCGACTACTCCTATGTCGAAAGAGTCAAATAAGCAGCCGCAAAAGCCCACCTCCAGCGCCTCTATGAAAGCCAAAGAACTTCAGGATCTGATTGACTTCATCGCGAAGTCCGGTTTGAACAAAGTCAACATCGAAACCGAGGAATTCAAAATCTCGGTGCAGCGCGAGCCCAGCACGAAAGTGGTGAGCAGCAGCTACGCCGCGGCGCCGGCTGCGCCCCAGGCGGCGGCCCCCGCGCCGGTAGCCGCGCCCGCCGCTACGGCTCCGGCTGCCACCCCGGTAGCCGCGCCCGCTGCTGCCAACCACGTAGCGCTGAAAGCCCCGATGATCGGGACGTTCTACCGCTCCAGCAGCCCCGAGTCGCCGGTGTTCCTGAACGTGGGCGACACAGTGGAGAAAGGCCAGGTTATCTGCATTATCGAAGCCATGAAGCTCTTCAACGAAATCGAAGCCGAAGCCTCGGGCCGGGTGGTGAAAGTGATGGTCGAAAACGCCACGCCCGTGGAGTACGACCAGCCGCTGTTCCTGATTGAGCCGATGTAATTTTTGGGGTCTGGGGGTCTTGAGGACTTGGGGGCTTGGTTTTTCCAAGCTGTCTCTGGTTCGCAAGACCCTTTCCTTTTCTTCGCCAAGACCCCAAGCCTACCCAGTGGTTTCACCTGACGGGCTTGTCTCTCACCAAAACCAAGTCCCTAAGACCCCAAGACCCTAATTCCCAATGTTTAAGAAAATACTGATTGCCAACCGGGGTGAAATTGCGCTGCGCATTATCCGCACCTGCAAGGAAATGGGCATCAAGACGGTGGCCGTATACTCCACCGCCGACAAGGAAAGTCTGCACGTGCGCTTCGCCGACGAGGCCGTGTGCATCGGGCCACCGCCCAGCGCCCAGTCGTACCTGAACATTCCCACCCTGATTGCCGCCGCCGAAATCACCAACGCCGACGCTATTCACCCAGGCTACGGCTTCCTCTCGGAAAATGCGGAATTCTCGCGCGTGTGCCAGGAAAACGGCATTAAGTTTATCGGCGCCACTGCCGAGATGATCAATCAGATGGGCGACAAGGCTTCGGCCAAGGCCACCATGATCAAGGCCGGCGTGCCCTGCATTCCCGGCTCCGTGGGCTTGCTCGAAGACTTCGCAGAAGCGCTGAAAATCGCGCACAAGGTGAAGTATCCGGTGATTTTGAAGGCGACGGCCGGCGGCGGCGGGCGCGGCATGCGCGTGGCCCGCACCGACGAGGAGCTCGAAAAGGGCTGGAACGATGCCCGCACTGAGGCCAAGGCTGCTTTCGGCAACGACGGCCTCTACCTGGAGAAATTCGTGGAGGAGCCGCGCCACATCGAAATCCAGATCGTGGGCGACCAGTACGGCCGCGCCTGCCACCTCTCGGAGCGCGACTGCTCGATTCAGCGCCGTCACCAGAAGCTGGTGGAGGAGGCGCCGTCGCCGTTTATGACGCCGGAGCTGCGCGAGAAGATGGGCAACGCCGCCGTGGCAGGAGCCAGCGCCATCAGCTACGAGGGCGTGGGTACCATCGAGTTCTTGGTAGATAAAAACCGGGATTTCTACTTCATGGAGATGAACACCCGTATTCAGGTGGAGCATCCCGTGACCGAGGAAATCATCAACTACGACCTGATCAAAGAGCAGATCAAGGTGGCGGCGGGCATCCCGATTTCGGGCAGCAACTACTACCCCAAGCTGCACGCCATGGAGTGCCGCATCAACGCCGAGGACCCGGCCAACGGCTTCCGCCCCTCGCCCGGCCGCATCACGGTGCTGCACATTCCCGGCGGCCACGGCGTGCGCGTCGATACCCACGTGTACGCGGGCTACGCCATTCCCCCGAACTACGACTCGATGATTGCTAAGCTCATCACCACGGCTCAGACCCGTGAGGAGTGCATCGTGAAGATGAAGCGCGCCCTGAGCGAGTTTGTGGTGGAAGGTGTCAAAACCACGATTCCGTTTCACCTCAAGCTTATGGACGACGAGAAGTTCAAGGAGGGCGTGTTTACCACGGCATTCCTGGAAACGTTCGACTTTTCGACGCTGTAAGCCGTTCTTCTTCCGTATCCGCAACAAAACGCCCGGCTAGCTGTAGCCGGGCGTTTTTTGTTTAAACGACCATGGGCATGACGATTCAGGAACGATTTTCCGGCTGTATCCTCGTGGGCGCAACCGGGGATGCCTACGGCAGCGCATTTGAAAACCAGGCCGCGGCGGCCAGCTCTGGTACGTATTACCCTTTCGGAAAGCCCCGGCCTAAGCAGCACTGGGGACTTACGGACGACACGCAGCTGACGCTGGCAACGTGTGAAGCTATTCTTGAGCGGGGGGGCGTAAGTGCGGAGAGTATTGCGGGGCACTTCAGGAGCTATCATCAGGCCAAGAAGCTCACTGGCCTTGGCGGCAGTACCCTGAAGGCATTGAACGATCTGGCGGCTGGCGCGCACTGGAGCCAGGCCGGCCGGCGGGGCGAATATGCGGCGGGTAATGGCGCCGCCATGCGGATTGCGCCGCTGGCCTTTATCGGACCCGGGCTGAACCGGTTGCAGATCGAAGAGGTAAGCCGCATCACCCACTACAACGACGAAGCCTACGCGGGGGCGTTGGCCGTCGTGCTTAGCCTACGGGCCATCCTCAGCGGAACCAGCAACGAGATGGAGCAGCTACTGCACTTGGTGGCCGAGCAGCTCCCCGACACGCGGGTGCGGGACCGGCTGCTCGAATTACAGGCGTTACCGCCAACCATTAGCTTGGCTGAAGTTGCCGCCCGGTTTGGGGCGGGAGGCTACGTCGTGGAGTCGGTGCCGCTGGCCCTGCTGGCCGCCAGCCGGGTACAGCAGCTGGGAATCGAGCGGATGTTTGTGGAGCTGGCAGCGGCCGGTGGCGACACCGACACGAACTGCTCCATAGCCGGCCAACTTGCCGGGGCGCTGCTGGGACCTGCGGCTTTGCCTGACTCCTTGAGTCAGCAGCTACGGCAGCTGCCGGAATACCCGTGGATCCTGGAAGTAACGCGCCGGTTCCAGCAACTGCTATAGCTACCCTACCGTCGCTGCGACTCAAAATCAGCCAAATAGATTGTAATAAAACCGCTACATCAAAATAATTAGTTGCGTAGTTTATTTCGATTTGTGTGACTATCAATGCCTTACAACCTACTAACGAGCAGTATTTTGACATAATTTCAATCAAAAAGCATTTTTAATGCGAATACCGAAATTATATAGCACAATTCTTACAACATTACTCTATACTTGCGCCCAGTTCTAACCTCACCTAAAATTCCCACAGCATGAACAAACAACTAGCGGCGGCCCTCGCGGGGCTGCTTGCCACGGGCACCTTTGTGTCTTCGTGTACCAAAGATGCCGTCCGGCCCGGCGGCGCGGCAGCCCCGACGGCGGTTCCCGTTACGGCCAACGCCACCGCCGTCAACGGCGTGATGATGCAAGCTTTCTACTGGGACGTACCCACCTCCACTCCTTCCGGCACCTGGTGGCAAAACCTGGGGGCCAAGGCTCAGGAGCTGTCCGACGCCGGTATCACGGCCCTATGGCTGCCGCCGGCTTATAAGGGCAGCGGCGCGCTGGACGTGGGCTACGGCGTGTACGACCGGTACGACCTGGGGGAGTTCAACCAGAAGGGCACCGTGGCCACGCGCTACGGCACGCTGGGCCAGCTCCAGACCGCCATTACGGCCCTGCACGGCAAGGGCGTGCAGGTGTACGAAGACATGGTAATGAACCATCTGACCTCGGCCGACGCCCAGGAGCAGTTCAGCATCGGCGGGCAGAACTACAACGTGTACACCAGCTTCACCTATCCGGGCCGGGGCAACACGTACAGCGCCTACAAGTGGCACTACTACAACTTCAACGGCACCCAGCAGGCCCCTAACAACGGCTGGTACCAGTGGAACGCCTGGGACTTTCAGCCTTACGCCAACAACGACGCCTACGACAACCTGCTGGGCTCGGAAATCCGCTACGCCGACGTGAACCAGCGCACCGAAACCAAGAATTGGGGCAATTGGATTACCACCAAGCTCAGCCTCGACGGCTACCGCCTCGACGCCACCAAGCATATCCAGACCTCGTTTGTGAACGAGTGGCTCGACGCGGTGAAGGGCAGCCGCTTCGCCGTGAGCGAGGCCTGGTTTCGCAACCTGACGGATATGAACAACTACGCTTCCGCCACCGGCGGCCGCACCAGCCTGTTCGATGTGCCGCTGCACTACACCTTCCAGGCCATGAGCAACGGCAACGGTGGCTGGGACATGCGCGGGCTGCAGTTCGCCGGCTTCACCGAGGCCAACGGGGCGCTGTCGGTATCCTTCGTGGATAACCACGACACCGACCAGCAGGGCGGGGCGCTGTACTCGCCGGTGTCGAACCTGAAGATGCTGGCCTATGCCTACATTCTGACCCGCGAAAAGGGCTACCCCTGCGTGTTTTACCGCGACTATTACGAGTACGGCCTGGGGGCGCAGATCAAGAAGCTCATTGCCATTCGAAAGGCCAACGGCTACGGCGCGGCCACTGAGTACACCTCGGTAAATGACGCCGACGTGTACGCCTACTCCCGCGCCGGCGACTCGACGCACCCCGGCCTGCTGGTGCTGCTTAACGACGGCAGCTCGGCCCGGAGCAAGACCATCACCACGCCCTTCAAAAACGCCACGCTCACTGATAAGACCGGCAACAGCACCGCTACCGTCACCACCGACGCAAATGGCACGGGCAGCTTCCCGGTGAATTCGCGCAGCTACTCGGTGTGGGTGCCGGGCACGGGTGGGGGCACCACGCCGCCGGCCACGGGCACTACGGCGGTAGCCTTCAGCGTGACGTACAGCGGTACCGTGTCGGGGCAGGACGTGTACGTGCTGGGCAGCACCGCCCAGCTCGGCGCCTGGAACGCGGCCAACGCCATCAAGCTCAGCGGCGCGACGTATCCGGTGTGGAAGGGCACCATCAACCTGACCAGCGGCACCAGCGTGCAGTACAAGTACATCCGCAAGGACGCGGCCGGCAACGTGCTCTACGAGGGCGGCTCGAACCGCACCTTCACCCCGAGCGGCACCAGCCAGACGCGGACGGAAACGTGGCAGTAGGATTTCTCACTGCATAATCATGAAAAAGGCCGGCTGCTTAGCCGGCCTTTTTTGCTTTTTCCCCTTGCGCGCCGGGCGGCCCTGCATCAGCCCCTCCCTTTGGGCTCCCCTTGTTGTCTCATTTTTACCCTGGTGGAAGGCAACAAGCCGCGGTACTACGAGGGCTTGTTCCCGCCGCCCCCGCCCGTGGGCACCTACGCCCCGCCGCACTAGGCAGCGGCGCGGCAACCGGATCAGGTTAGCGGCGGGCTGTTCGTCTCGATTTCCGTCACCAGCTCCCCGTACCACTCTTCCCCGTACTTGCGGATCAGCGGCTCCTTGAGAAACTGGTAGATGCGCACCCCCAGGTTGGCCCCGAACGAGCAGGCGGGGTTGCAGATGTTCCACCGGTCGTAGTTGAGGGCCTCGAAGCCGTCGTACTTGCTGATGCGAATCGGGTACAGGTGGCAGCTGATGGGCTTTTTGAAGGTGGTGGCCCCGGCCAGGTAAGCCTGCTCGATACCGCACTTGAGGATGCCCCGCTCGTCGTAGAGGGCGTAGGCACACTCCCGGTCGTTGATGGTGGTGGTGCTGTAGTCGCCTTCCCAGTCCTTGATGTAGAGGCCCTGCTGCTCAATGGCCTGCTGCCCGGCCTCGGTGAGGAAGGGCTTGATATTGTGGTACTCCTGCTCCAGAATCTGCAGCTCGGCTTCTTCCAGGGGCGCGCCCAGGTCGCCTTCCACGCAGCAGGCGCCCTTGCAGGCTTCGAGGTTGCAGACGAAGAAATTGTCGCGGACGTCGTCGGAAATGACGGTATTCTGGATGATAATCATGGCAGGTGCGGAAAAGCGGATTACAAAGATACCGCTCTTTGGGGCTTATGGCCGCCTGGGGCGGCGAAAGTAGTTTAACCGAACCGCGGCAGTCTGCTAGTCGCGCAGCTTGTACATGCATTTTTCATTTTTTTGAAAATACATGTACAAGCTCGGCGTCTGAGTTGTACATACATTTTCCATTTTTTGAAAATGTATGTACAAGGTGTCGGACTGGCGGGGCAGCCCTAGCGGCCGGCCCGGCGGCGGCCCGAACGGCCCGGAAACCATCCGGCCCGCTTTGCTCGTTGCTAACGGCGAATGCAAGCCCACCAAAGAATTTAGCACTCCGGTGGCTGCCGTTTCCACCACGGCCCCGAAAGTAGTACCTTTGCGACCTTAGCCGAGGCGCTGATTTACCTGACCAATGGCATTAGATTACCAGAAACTCCTGAACCCCTCCCAGGCCGCTGCCGTGATGCAGATTGAGGGCCCGTGCATGATTATCGCCGGGGCTGGCTCGGGCAAGACGCGCGTACTCACCTACCGCATTGCCAACCTGCTCGAGCAGGGCATCGACCCGTTCAACATCCTGGCTCTGACCTTCACCAACAAGGCCGCCAAGGAAATGCGGGCCCGGATTGAGAAGGTCGTGGGGCCCGAGGCCAAGAACGTGTGGATGGGCACCTTCCACAGCATCTTCGCCCGCATCCTGCGCTCCGAGGCCGACAAAATCGGCTACCCGCGCCACTTCACCATCTACGACACTCAGGATAGCAAGACGCTGCTGGGCCAGATCGTGAAGGAAATGGACCTCGACGACAAGCTCTACAAGCCCAACATGGTGCTGGGGCGCATCTCGGCGGCCAAGAACAAGCTGATTTCGGTGCAGCAGTACCTGCAGGACCCCGTCATCAAGCAGGACGACGAGGCGGCCCTGCGGCCCAAGATCGGGGCCATCTACCAGCAGTACCAGCAGCGCTGCTTCAAGGCCGGCGCCATGGACTTTGATGATCTGCTCTTCAACACCAACGTGCTCTTCAAGGACCACGTGGACGTACTGAATAAGTACCAGAACATCTTCAAGTACGTGATGGTGGACGAGTACCAGGACACGAACTACTCGCAGTACCTGATTACGCGCAAGCTCTCGGCCAAGGAGCGCAACATCTGCGTGGTCGGCGACGACGCGCAGAGCATCTACGCCTTTCGCGGCGCCGACATCACCAACATCCTCAACTTCGAGAAGGACTACCCGGAGCTGCAGGTGTTTAAGCTGGAGCAGAACTACCGCTCCACCAAGAACATCGTGCGGGCAGCCAACTCCGTCATCAAGAACAACAAAGCCCAGCTGCGCAAGGACGTTTTCTCCGACAACGAGGAAGGCACGCTGATTGAAGTGCTCAAGGCCGCCTCCGACAACGAGGAAGGGAAACTGGTGGCCAACTCCATCTTCGAGGACAAGATGAACCACCATCTGTCCTACGAGAACTTCGCCATCCTCTACCGCACCAACGCCCAGAGCCGGGCCATGGAAGAGGCCCTGCGCAAGCTCAACATCCGGTACAAAATCATTGGGGGCCTGTCGTTCTACCAGCGCAAGGAAATCAAGGACTTGGTGGCTTACCTGCGCCTGACCGTCAACCACAACGACGAGCAGGCCCTGCGCCGGGTCATTAACTACCCCAAGCGCGGCATCGGCGACACCACTATCAGCAAGCTGATCAACACGGCCGAGGAGTCGAACCACACGCTCTGGGAAGTGGTCAGCAACGCCAACTCGTTTCTGACCGCGCGCATCGCCAACCCGATTGAGACGTTTGCCGAACAGATCAAGAGCTACGCGGTGCTGGCCGGCAAGGAAGACGCCTTCGAGGCGGCCAAGTTCATTGCCAAGAACTCGGGCATGGTCGAGGAGCTCTTTACCGACAAGAGCATCGAGGGCCTTTCCCGCTACGAAAACATCCAGGAGCTGCTCAACGGCGTAAAGGCCTTCACTGAGGACGCGGAGCGCGAGGACAAGAGCCTGGCGGCCTTCCTGCAGGACATTGCCCTGGTGACGGATACCGACCTGAAGGACGCCAAGGACGAGGGAGAATCGGTGACGCTGATGACGATTCACTCGGCCAAGGGCCTGGAGTTTCGCAACGTGTACATCGTGGGCATGGAGGAAAACCTGTTTCCCTCGCAGATGATGATAACCTCCCGGGCCGACCTGGAGGAAGAGCGGCGGCTGTTTTACGTAGCCATCACCCGGGCCGAGAAGAAGCTCACCCTCAGCTACGCCACCTCCCGCTACCAGTGGGGCAACCTGCGCAGCTGCGAGAAAAGCCGCTTCCTCGACGAAATTGACCCCCAGTACGTCGACTTCAAGTTCTCGGCTAGCCCCAGCTCAGGTTCCGGCGAAT
>Ga0247729_10000111_pt1 | contig 38336 bp, 32 predicted proteins | sample UWRJL133311R2_FD_180958 | JGI IMG/M metagenome (GOLD analysis project Ga0247729, IMG submission 180958) | Plant litter microbial communities from Arlington Agricultural Research Station in Wisconsin, United States - UWRJ-L133-311R-2 | ecosystem: Environmental > Terrestrial > Plant litter >... | reverse complement strand
TTCGAGGAAATGCGCGACCGGGTGGCCGACCCGCGCTTCCTGCTCCAGAAGAAAATCGAGGGCAGAATAGCAGCGCAGTATCCCGGCCAGTGGCTTTCCCTGTACTCGCAGGTCACGTTTTCGCACACGCCCTACGCCCAGGCCTGGCACAACGGCCAGCGGCAGGAGCAGATCATGCGCCGACTGATGCCCCACATCCAGTCGGAAGCCGACTTCGAGCGGACGGAGGTGCAGGAGCTGGTTCAGGGGGAGCTGGCCCGGCACCACGCCTAGCGGCCGGCCGGGGCCGGTTAGCTAAGCCCGGCGCCCAGCCCGATGCCTAGCACCACGCCGGCGCCCAGGCCCAGTCCGGCCCAGACCTGCGCCGGCGTGTGGGCTTCCAGCTCCAGGCGGGCGCTGAGCACCGCGCCCGTGAGTACCACTGCGCCCAGCAGCCACCACAGCAGCCGCGGGCTTTGCGGATTGGTGAGGTAAAGGCGAGCAAACAGACTGGCCGCGCCACCCACGCCCACGCCGTGGGCACTGATTTTCCAGCTCAGCGAAATCAGGAACGTCAGCAGTACGGCCAGGGTCATGCCTACCATCATCTGGCCGAGCAGCGCATCGAACAGAGTGTGCTGGGTCAGGACGGTGGCGGCCATGCCGAAGCTGAACGTAGCCAGCAGCAGCGGTAGCGGCCGTTGGGCCCGCTCACGCAGCAGCAGGGAGTCGAGTTGCCCAAACCAGTAGAGCCCGCCGGTACCCAGGGCGGGCAGCCCAAACGTGAAGGCGAATACGACGGCCAGCACCACCCACCGGTCGGGCAGGGCCGGGCGCACGATAACCTCCGGCACCTGGTAGCAGACCGCGTAAAACAGGTAGGACGGCAGCAGCAGGGGATGGAATAAACCGGATAAGATATTGCTGATCAGCTTGCTCACTAGATACTGCGCGTAGTTGCAACAAACGAAGTAACGGATAAAACCCCCATAATCGCGCCCCGCTGCTGGCGCGGCGCCCAGACCCGGGCCGCTGACGCACCCAAAAAGGCCCACCGGAAATATTTCCGGTGGGCCTTTTTTCATTCGGCGTAGTTCGGTTTACAGCTCCTTGCGCAGCCGGGCTACCGGAATGTTGAGCTGCTCGCGGTACTTGGCCACGGTGCGGCGGGCAATGTTGTAGCCGCGGGCGTTGAGCATTTTCTCCAGCTTGTCGTCGCTGAGCGGGCGGCCCTTGCTTTCGCCCTCAATGATTTCCTTCAGAATGTGCTTCACCTCGCGGGAACTGGCGTCCTCGCCCGAGTCGGTGGCAATGCCCTCGGAGAAGAAGTACTTGAGCGGGTAGATACCGAACTCCGTCTGCACCGACTTGGAGTTGGCCACCCGGCTCACGGTGCTGATGTCCATGCCGATTTCGGTGGCAATGTCCTTCAGAATCATGGGCCGCAGCTTGCTTTCGTCGCCTTCCAGAAAAAACTCGTGCTGGTAGCGCACGATGGAGTCCATGGTGCGGAGCAGGGTTTGCTGGCGCTGCTTGATGGCGTCGATAAACCAGCGGGCCGAGTCGAGCTTCTGCTTGACGAAGGTCACGGCCTCCTTCATCTTCTTGTCCTTCTTGGCCGCCTTGTCGTAGGCCTGAAACATCTCGGTGTAAGCCGGGGCCACGCGCAGGTCGGGGGCGTTGCGCGAGTTCAGCGTGAGGCTGAACTGCCCGTTGTCGGAGGTCAGGATAAAGTCGGGGATGATGTACTGTACTTTGCCCATGCCCACCGGGCCGGTGCCGCCGGGCTTGGGATTGAGCTTGAGAATCAGGGCAATGGCTTCCTTGAGCTCGTCGTCTTCCAGGTCCAGCTTCTGCTGAATGCGCTGGTAGTGCTTCTTGGTAAACTCGTCGAACGTCTCGTTCAGAATTCGCTCGGCGTGCTCGGTCGCTTCGTCCTGGGGGCGGCGCTCCAGCTGGAGCAGCAGGCATTCCTGCAGGTCGCGCGCCCCGATGCCGGCCGGGTCGAAGCTCTGAATCACGTGGAGCACAGCCTCGATCTGCTCCGTAGTAGCCTCAATGTTCTGGGAGAAAGCCAAGTCGTTGGCAATGGCCGACAGGTCGCGGCGGATGTAGCCGTCGCCGTCGATGGAGCCGATGAGCTGGCGGCCGATGGCTTCCTGCTGCTCGTCGAGGTCGGCGAAGCCCAGCTGGTCCATCAGCGCGTCGATGAGGGAGCCGCCGGTGTCGGCCAGGGGCATTTCCCGGTCGTCGTCGGGCTCGCCGGGGCCGTCGCCCTGCATCTTGTAGCCTGCTATTTCGTCGTCGTTGAGGTAGTCGCCCAGGTCGAGGTCGTCGTTGTCCTTGGTGGCTTCGGCGGGCTCGTCTTTGGCCGGCAGCTCGATTTCGGGCTGCTCCTCGGCACCTTCGTCGAAGTCCTCGTCGAGGGTGCTGTCGTCGCTGTCGAACTCCGAATCGGGGTCGTCGTAGTCGTCCGTCTCGTCGGCCTCATCGTCGCGCTCCTGGTCTTCGAGCTCGTCGTCGGCGTCTTCATCGCCTTCTTCCAGGGCCGGATTCACTTCCAGCTCTTCCTTGATGCGCGTTTCCAGCTCTGCGGTGGGAATTTGCAGCAGCTTGATGAATTGAATCTGTTGGGGAGACAACTTCTGCGAGAGAAGTTGCTTCATGTCAAGTCGTTGCATACTCGTAAATGCGTGTGCGGCACCGGAAACACGGCACGGCGCTACTCCAAAGATAGGCCTTTCTGTACTTGAGTTAGCCCGAAAAAGTTGAGGCTAAATACGGGCATCGGGGGCCGGAAAGGAGCTCGGAAAGCCCCGCGGAAAACAATAGTAGCTGTTTCGGGCCAACTGATTCGAGCACTAGCCAAAACCTCTACCTTTGTTTCTCTGAGTTTTAACCCCCGAAATCCGAGTCCGATGTCTGTCAGAAGGTCGAGCGTGCAGGACCTGCTCCAAAGCCAGGAGCTGGAGCGCGAAGTAATAGTAAAAGGCTGGGTGCGCACCCGCCGTGGCAATAAATACGTGCAGTTCATTGCCGTCAACGACGGTTCCGGCTTCAACTCCATTCAGGTAGTGGCTGCCGCCGAGCAGTTTCCTGAGGAGAAGCTCAAGGCCAACGGCGTAGAAAACGGCGCCGCCGTGATGGTGCGCGGCAAGCTGGTCGCCAGCCAGGGCAAGGGCCAGAAAGTGGAAATCCAGGCCGAGGAAATCGTGGTGTACGGCGCGGCCGACCAAGCCGATTATCCCTTGCAGCGCAAAGGCCACTCCCTGGAGTTCCTGCGCGAAATAGCCCACCTGCGCCCCCGTACCAACACGTTCGGGGCGGTGCTGCGCATCCGCCACGCCATGGCCTTCGCCATCCACCAGTACTTCAACCAGCACGGCTTCTACTACGTCCACACGCCCATCGTGACGGGCTCCGACGCGGAAGGCGCCGGCCAGATGTTCCGCGTGACCACGCTGCCCGAGCAAAACCCGCCGCTGACGGAAGACAAGTCAGCCGTGGACTACAAGCAGGACTTCTTCGGCAAGCAGACTAACCTGACCGTATCGGGGCAGCTGGAGGCCGAGGTGGCCGCCATGGCCCTGGGCAAGGTGTACACGTTCGGGCCCACGTTCCGGGCCGAGAACTCCAACACCGCCCGCCACCTGGCCGAGTTCTGGATGATTGAGCCCGAAGTGGCTTTCAACGACCTGCAGGACAACATGGACCTGGCCGAGGATTTCCTCAAAAGCCTGGTCCGCTACGCCCTGGAAAACTGCGCTGACGATTTGCAGTTCCTCAACGAGCAGTACGACAAGGAGCTGCTCGCGCGGCTGCAGTTCGTGGTGAGCAACGACTTCCAGCGCCTGACTTACACCGAAGCCGTCGAAATCCTGAAAACGGCCAAGCAGAAGTTTGAATTCCCCGTGGACTGGGGCACCGACCTGCAGAGCGAGCATGAGCGGTACCTGGTGGAAAAGCACTTCAAGAAGCCCGTTATCCTGACCGACTACCCCAAGGATATCAAGGCGTTCTACATGAAGCTCAACGACGACGATAAAACCGTGCGGGCCATGGACGTGCTGTTTCCCGGCATCGGTGAAATCATCGGCGGCTCCCAGCGCGAGGAAGACCTGACCAAGCTGCAGGCCCGCATGGCGGCCATGAACGTGCCCGAGCACGAGCTGTGGTGGTACCTGGAGCTGCGCAAGTACGGCACCGCGCCCCACGCTGGCTTCGGGCTGGGCTTCGAGCGGCTGCTGCTCTTCGTGACCGGCATGGCCAACATCCGCGACGTTATTCCCTTCCCGCGTTTCCCAAAAAGCGCCGAATTTTAGTCCCGGATCCGTGTGGGGGCTTCCGCCCGTCAAAACAGCAACGGCGGTCCTGAACAGGACCGCCGTTGCTGTTTTGACGGATCTGGCCTAATGACTTTGGCTGGCTTCAGCCTGGTCGAGCTGGCTTTCGCGCTCCTCGTCGAAGACGGACAGGGCCTGCTGGTACATCCGGTAGGCAAAGTCCGACTGGCTCTGCTCTTCCCACGACCCTTTGCTGACCAGCTCATCCCGCAGCTGATTGACGCGGGCCAGCTCAGCCTGCGTGAGCGGGTGGTACAGGTCGTAGATACGGTCAATGAAGTTTTTGGCCACCAGATTGTGTTCCGTGACGAGAATCATGATAAACTGCCGGGACTCAATCTGCTGCCGGAAGTCCAGCTGGTTCAGGTTTTCGCCGGTGCGGGTGGAGTTGTCGCTGAAGGTAAAGATGGTTTCCTCCACGCCCCAATAGCGCGAATCGGGGGAGAACAGGGTCTGGAAAAAGGGGTGAAACTGCATCAGCTCGGCCCCGAAACTGTCGCCGAAGACCAGCAGGTTGGGCCGCACCTGACCGGCGTGGAGCGAGTTGAAAACGATGCGCGGGTAGCCCATCGGGTAGTGGCGGTAGGGAAAGACCAGGTTCAGCGGGCCGCTCAGGTCGCCGTCGGTGCCGCGCGCGTCCTGGCTCACCTCGACGGGGCCGCGGTGAAAATCGGTCAGGTCGAAGCGGCCCATCTGCTCGATGCGCTTAAACAGCGTGTCGGCGGCCAGCGTGGAGCCGTAGTCGCTCCAGTGGGTGCCGCCCTTCGGAAACAGCGGGTGCTGGGCCGTGGCTTTCCACTGCTCAAACAGTCGGCCGAAGTCAATAACGTTGATGTGGCGGGCCTGCATTTCCCGCATAAACACCTCGTAGTTGGACTGTGGCTGCTTCTGGCGGCGGAGCTGAAAAGGTAGATCCTCGGGCTGGTAGCGGGCCTTGTTGGGCGCCATCATAAACAAGAAGGGAATCCCGCGCTGGGCCAGGTCGTCTTGCACGATGCGCATGCGGCGCAGGCGGCGGCGAATCTGCGTCTCCCCCAGAAAGTCCTTGCCCAGGTAGCTGTTGACCGGGCCCGGCTGGTACAGCACGTCGTCGCGGCCCACGACCAGCTCGCTGGAGCGGGCCACGCCGAGCAGGGAGAAGGAAATCTGGTTGCGCAGCCGGATCAGCCAGGGGCGGAAGCCGATGTGGTCTTCCAGGTAATGCTCGAGCTGGGGCTGGTACTGCCCCGCCAGGATGCTTTCAGTCGTCGGCTCCGGGTGAGACGCCAGGTTGTAGGCGCCCGCCAGCGGGGCCGGATCAAACCAGTTGAACTTAGCCTCCAGGGCCGGGGCCAGGAGCAGCAGGAGCAGGGCGCCGAAAATAAGGTGCTTCATCAGAATAAAAACCGGCTGCCGGGCTTAGAAACGGAAATAGATAAAGGGATTGAAGGAACTGCCGGTGATGTAGCTCGTGCTCAGAATGAGCAGCCCGGCCGTGACCAGGCCCAGCACCACGGCGCGGGGCAGCGCCAGGCGCTCAGCCGCCAGCGTCCCGATTTCCCAGCGCTCCACGCGCGGCACCGCGGCCATAAAGGCAAACAGCGTGGCCAGCGCCAGCGTAAACCAGAATTCGAGGTTGAAGTAAGGCGCCGTGTCCCAGCCGCCGCCCATCATGCGCCCGGCGTAATCCAGGGCAGCGGAAAGGGACTCAGCCCGGAACAGCACCCAGCCCACCACGGTGATGAGGAAGGTAGGCAGAATGCTGAGCACGCCCAGATGCTTGTAGAGACGCAGCAGAAACAGGCGGTCCAGGATCAGGAACAGACCGTGAAAGGCGCCCCAGGCAATGAAGTTCCAGGCCGCTCCGTGCCAGAAGCCCGACAGGATAAAGACGGTCCACAGGTTGACGTAGAGCCGGCTGGGGCTGACGCGGTTGCCGCCGAGCGGGATGTAGAGGTAGTCGCGCATCCAGCGGCCGAGCGTGATGTGCCAGCGCTGCCAGAACTCGGTGATGGAGCGCGACACGTAGGGGTTATTGAAGTTTTCGGGAAACTGGAAGCCCATGATCCGGCCCAGGCCGATGGCCATGTCGGAGTAGCCGGAGAAGTCGAAGTAGATCTGAAACGTGTAGGCCACCGCCCCCAGCCACGCCAGCGGGGCCGACAGCTCGGCCGTGGGCAGGCTGAAAACCCGGTCGGCTTCTTGGCCGAGCACGTTGGCGATGAGCACTTTTTTGGCCAGGCCCAGGGCAAAGCGAAACAGGCCGGCGAGCTTGTGGTCGATGGTGTCGAAGGCGGCGCGGTCGGTGAGCTGGCCGGCAATTTCGTGGAAGCGCACGATGGGCCCGGCAATCATCTTCGGGAACAGCATGATGTAGAGCAAGAAATCCCAGAACGAGCGCAAGGGCTTGTTGACGCCGCGGTAGACGTCGATGGTGTAGGTGAGCTTTTCGAAGGTGAAGAAGGAGATGCCGATGGGCAGCACGACTTTCTCCCAGCTCAGGGCCCCGCCGCCGAGCGCCGTTTTGACGGCGCTGACGTTGTCGAGGAAGAAGTTGGCGTACTTGAAGTAGAAGAGCATGGCCACGTTCAGCACAATGCTCATAATCAGGAAGATGCGTTTCTGCCAGCCCGCGGCGCGGTCCATGCCGCGGATGAGCAGAAAGTTGACGACGACCGAGGCCAGGAACAGGGCCAGGAAGTTGAGCCCGCCCCAGGCGTAGAAGAGCAGGCTGGCCACCAGGGCCACGGGGTTTTTGAGCCGGGTGGGGGCCAGCAGGTAGAGCAACAGGAAGGCGGGCAGGAAATAGAAGAGGAACAGCGTACTGCTAAAGACCATATGCCAAGGAAATAAATGTGGCACAAGGTAAGGCCGCCGCCCAGATTATCCGCGCCGCCCCGGCAGAACGTAGCCGGGCTCTCTAGGGCCAACAAGCCGCGGAAAGCACCGCCCCGCTAGCAGTAGTCCCGCAGCTCCTTGTCGTCGACGGCTACCAGCGTGTCGAGCCGGATTTCGAAGTCATCTTGGAGGCGCAGGTATTCTACTTTGTCCCGGATGAACAGGTTGGTGATGATGCCGCGGGTAGTGCTGGGCGGCGTGTCGGGCTCGGGGCGGTAGGTGAGGGTGCACTCCTGGCCGGTGGTAGCGCGGGCCTCTAGCTCGTCGTAGAACGTGCAGCTGATGGGTTGGTAGGGAGTGGTGGGCTTGGCAGTGGGCATGGCGTGGGGTAGAATTGGTCTTAGCCCTACTACGCGGCGCCGGACCGGGATGGCCAGCTTTTAGGGCTGCTTTTCTGTCGCCGGCCCCAGCGCCGGCCGCAGCCCCGCGAACAGCGGATGCCGGTCCAGGACCAGCGCCACGGCCGTGGCTACTACCGGGGCGGCCAGCAGCAGCATGCGGCTCATCTCGCCCGAGAGCAGCATGTGGGCCAGCACCGCCGCCAAAAGCAGCACCACCGGGCCGGCTGGGAGCAGCGGGAGCCAGCGCCGGATGGCCGCCCGGCCGCCCCAGAGCCCGGCCAGCAGCACCAGATTGAACAGCCCAAAGACGCCGCTGCAGATAAACAGGCCCCGCGCCGACAGCAGCCAGCGCAGGTTGCTGCCCACGTTTTGGCCGTGCTCCAGCGCGTTGGCCAGGCTGTCCACGGCCGCCGCCGGCACCTGGGCATCGACTAACGCGTGTACGCCCAGCACCAATACCGCCGCGCCCAGCAGCGCCAGCAGCCGCTGCCAAAGCGGCACGAAGCCCCCATAGACCAGCACCAGCGGCAGAAACAGGACAAACGACTCCTTCAGCAGCGGCCCCAGCAGTGCCGTGGCCAGCAGCAGCGGCCCCGAGCGGATTTGCAGCGCGTAGTACAGCCCCACCACGGCCAGCACCACGGCGCTATCGACCAGGGCCAAGCCGGTGACATAGGTGGCCGCGCCGCTGGTCATGACGGCGGCCATGCCGACCAGGGCCGGGCCGGGGGCCGCACCGTGGGCCCGGGCCGTACGAAACAGGCCCAGGCCCGCCAGCGCCAGCAGCAGGCCATTGACCAGAAAAAAGCTGATGCCCAGCGGCAGCTTATCGGCAAAGGACGGCGGCGTGACGGCGTGCAGCGCGTGGGCCAGCGCCCCGGCCGCCAGCGGCACCACCACCCGGTAGCGGTGCGTCACGGGCACGTCAAAGTGCCCCGCGGCCATGCGCAGGTAGCTGCTTTCATCCCCGGTGTAGGTCGGTGGGTGGTTGGCCAGCAGCAGGTACGCGTTGCTCCACAGCAAGGCCAGCGCCAGCAGGTAGATCAGCAAGGAGGACTGGTGGGAGCGGAGCGACGAAAGCATAGGTGGGCGGCGGAGCCGGCAATGTTACGGGAGCCGGCGCACATTCGGGCACAAAAAAGCCCCTTCCGCAGAAGAGGCTTTTCCAACGGGCGCACAGCGGCTGGGCTTAGTGCTTGCCGTGGCCTTTGCCATTGCCCTTAGCTTTGCCATTGCCCGGGTTACCGTAGTATTTCTTGGCTTGGCCGGGCGGCAGGCCGTGCGGGTTGCCGTGGTATTTGGTGCGGTACTCCTGAATCCGCACCCAGGGCTGGGCCCCCACGTAATCGACTACCACGGGATGAAAAGTGCGCGGGTCGTAGCCGGCATCTACCACGCGGGCCCAGCGGCCGTCGCGCAGCAGCACGTACTGCTGGGCAGGCACGTCGTAGTAGCCGTCAATTTCGGGAATGTAGTAGTACTGGGTATTCGGCGCCATAGCCGGGCCCCAGGCCGGCGAATTGATGTTGACGTTGACCTGGGCCCGGGCGGGGGCGGCCAGTCCTAAGAGCAGAAAAAGCGCCGCGGCGAAAGGAAGCTTACTGAGTAGTTGCATGGAAAGTATGGGTTGAAAGTGGGATGATCCGCAGCCCGTGGCAAGAATGTCGCCAGAACGCCGCCGCCTGCCTCAACGAGCGAAGCCGTAGGAACTGCCCCTAAGTAATTTTCCTACCGCTTAGCTATCGGCGCTGCAAACGCCTGGAGCGCCGCCTCGCTGAAGCCGGAGTCGAAGCTCAGCAGGTTGTGCTCGTTGAACAGCACCAGCACCACGTCGTGGGTGAGCAACTGAGCTTTGCGGTCGAGGCGGCTGACGTCGGTTTCGCCTTCAAGGCGGCCGTCGTGCTTGCGCCACTGCACCTGCTGGTTGTAGTACCAGAAGTGCGAATTTTCGTCGAACAAGTGGTCCAGGTAAGGGTAATGCTCAATCAGGTTCCATACGAAGCTGTCGCCCACGACCAGCAGGCGGGGCCGGCGCTGCTTGGGCGCGGGCGGGGCGAAAATGACGGTGGGGTAGGCCATCGGAAAGGCCGTGGGCTCCCAGAGCAGGTTCATGGCCCGCGTCATGTCGTTGTCGGTGTAGCGGGTGCTGGTCGTAACTTCGAGGCCGGTAGTGCGGAAGTCGGGCAGGTCGAAGCCGCCTTTTTGCTCCAGGTAGGGAAACAGCACCTTGGCCGCCTCCGTCACGCCGTAGAGGCTCCAGTGGATGCCACCGCGTGGAAACAGCGGGTAAGCCGCCGTGTCTTTCCACTGCCGGAACCGGCTCCCAAAATCCACCAGGTTGATGCCCGCGGCCCGCATTTCGGGCGCGTACCGCTCGGCGTTCGAGGCCTCGTGCCAGCCAGTTTGGTACTCGACGGGCAGAAACTCGGGGTAAAACGCGGCCTTGCTGGGCGCGATGACGAACACTAGCAGCTTGCCGCGCCGGGCCAGCGTATCCTGCAGGGCCCGAAACTGCGCCACGTGCCGCTGCCGCTCCCCGGGCGGCACCACGTTCTGCCCCTGCGCCGACCGGATCGGGCCTTCCTCGAACAGCACGCCGTTCTGGCCCACGAGCACGTCGTTGACCCTGACCTGCCCGAAGAGCGAATACGCCAGCTGGTTGCGGGGCCGAATAAACCGGTCGTGGAAGCCGATGTGCTCGGTGAGGTAGCGCTCCAGCGCCGGCTGGTAGGTGCCGGCCCGCACACTGTCCCAGCGTAGCGCGGGGCGCGGGGCGGCGGCCTGATAGCCGGCCAGCGGCGGGGTGCGGAAAATCTTCATGTTCAGCCAGCCCTGCACGGGCGGCAGCACCAGCACCAGCAGCAGGGCAGCCAGCAGCCACCGCTTGCCCGCAACGCCCGGCCGCCTAGCCACGGGCCGCAAGGGAAAAGAAGCCGGACAGGCAGTTGAGAATCATAGTCATAGTGGGCGGCGGGCGGGAGTTTGCCGCGGAAGTACCGGCGCCGGGCACAAAACACGCGAATTTCCTGTTACTGACCATCTGTGCTGCTTCCCGCGCCCGTCGGCTGCCGGGGGGCGCGTGGTTTCCAAATCAATTGGTAAATAATGGATTCGGGTGGCAAAAGGGGCGCCGTATGCGTACCTTTGCGGACTTATTCGACCTGTTCTGAATGGCTAAGAAAACCAAGGCGGCCCCGGCCGCCGCTACGCCTGAAATTACCGTTTCCGCCGCCGTGGCCGACAATGCCAACGGCCATACCACCGCCGCCGTGCAGGCCGTGCCCCGCGCCGAGCTGGTGAGTGAGGCCATCGTGGAAAGCCACGCGGCCGGCCAGCCCACCGGTGGGGCCGACGTGGAGGCGCCCTTCATTGAGGTGTATGGCGCGCGGGAGCACAACCTGAAAAACGTGTCGGTCAGCATTCCGCGGGGCAAGCTCGTGGTGTTTACCGGCATTTCAGGCTCGGGCAAGTCGTCACTGGCCTTCGACACGATTTACGCCGAGGGCCAGCGCCGCTACATGGAGACGTTTTCGGCCTACGCCCGCTCGTTTATGGGCGGCCTGGAGCGGCCCGACGTCGACAAAATTGAGGGTTTGTCGCCGGTTATCAGCATCGAGCAGAAAACCACCTCGCGCAACCCGCGCTCCACGGTGGGCACCATCACCGAGATTTACGACTTCCTGCGCCTGCTTTACGCCCGCACCGCCGAGGCCTTCAGCTACGCCACCGGCGCCAAGATGATCCGGCAGAGCGACGAGCAGATCATCAATTACATCCTCAAGCATTTCGCCGACCACAAGGTGGTAGTGCTGGCGCCGGTGGTGAAGGGTCGCAAGGGCCACTACCGGGAGCTGTTTCAGCAGATTGCCAAGCTGGGCTTCACCAAGGTGCGCGTGGATGGCGAGCTGCTCGACATCACGGCCAAGATGCAGGTGGACCGCTACAAGATCCACGACATCGAAATTGTCATCGACCGGCTCAAGGCCACCAAGGACGACCGGTTCCGGCTGTCGGGCTCGGTGCAGAATGCGCTGACCCACGGCAAGGGCACGATGCTGGTGCTGGACTCCGACTCCAACAAAACCCAGTTTTTCTCGCGCTTCCTGATGGACCCCACGACCGGCATCGCCTACGATGATCCGGCGCCCAACACGTTCAGCTTCAACTCGCCCTACGGGGCCTGCCCGGTGTGCAACGGCCTGGGCGAGGTGCAGGAAATCACCGAGGAATCGGTGCTGCCCGACCGCAAGCTCAGCATCAGCCGCGGCGGCATCGCGCCCCTGGGCGAGTACCGCGACATCTGGATTTTCCAGCAGCTCGGCATCATTCTCAAAAAGCAGAAGTTCAGTTTGAGCACGGCGCTGGACAAGCTGCCCGCCGACCTGATCGAGCGGCTGCTCTACGGCGTGCCCGAAGACGAGGACGCCGACCCAAAAAAGGCCAACTACACCGAGCCCTTCGAGGGCATCATCCCGTTTTTGCGCCGGCAGATGGAGTCCGACTCCGAGAACATCCGGGCCTGGATTCAGGAGTACACCCAGGCCCGGCAGTGCCCCGAGTGCCACGGCTACCGGCTCAAGAAGGAGTCGCTGCACTTCAAGATTGCCAACAAAAACATCGGCGAGCTTTCCCTGATGGACATCAAGGAGCTGAGTACCTGGTTTGAGGACCTGGAAAGCCGGCTCACCGAGCGCCAGAACGTCATCGGGCGGGAGCTGCTCAAGGAAATCCGTAAGCGCATCGGCTTCCTGCTGGAAGTGGGCCTCGAATACCTCGACCTGCACCGCTCGGTCCGGACGCTTTCGGGCGGGGAAAGCCAGCGGATTCGCCTCGCCACCCAGATCGGAACCCAGCTCGTGGGCGTGCTCTACATCATGGACGAGCCCAGCATCGGCCTGCACCAGCGCGACAACGAGCGGCTCATCAAGGCCCTGCAGCACCTGCGCGACATCGGCAACTCGGTGATTGTGGTGGAGCACGACAAGGACATGATTATGAATGCCGACTACGTGCTCGACATTGGGCCGGGCGCGGGCATCCACGGCGGCCACATCGTGGCCCAGGGTTCCCCGAAGGATATTTTCAACTCCGGCAGCCTCACCTCGCAGTACCTGAGCGGGCAGAAGCACATTGAGCTGCGCCGGCAGAAGCGCAAGGGCGACGGGGGCCAGCTGGTGCTGAAGGGTGCCACCGGCCACAACCTGAAAAACGTGACCGTGAAGTTTCCGCTGGGCAAGCTCGTGGCCGTTACGGGCGTGTCGGGCTCGGGCAAGTCCTCGCTGATTCACGACACGTTGTACCCGATTCTCAACCAGTTTTTCTTCAACGCCAAGCGCGACCCGCTGCCCTACCAGGCCATTGAAGGGCTGGAGCTGATTGACAAGGTAATCGAGGTCGACCAGTCGCCGATTGGGCGCACGCCGCGCTCCAATCCGGCCACTTACACCGGCGTATTCACCGAAATCCGCAGCCTGTTCGCCTCGCTGCCGGAGGCTAAGATCCGGGGTTACGGGCCGGGGCGCTTCTCCTTCAACGTGAAGGGCGGCCGCTGCGAAACCTGCGAGGGCGCCGGCATGCGCACCATCGAGATGAACTTCCTGCCCGACGTGCACGTGCCCTGCGAAACCTGCAAGGGCCGCCGCTACAACCGTGAAACGCTGGAAGTGCGCTTCAAGGGCAAGAGCATCACCGACATTCTCGACATGACGGTGGAGAAGGCCGTGGAGTACTTCGAAAACCAGCCCCGCATCATCCGCAAGATTCAGGTGCTCAACGAAGTGGGCCTGGGCTACCTCACGCTGGGGCAGCAGGCCACTACGCTCAGCGGCGGCGAGGCCCAGCGCGTAAAGCTGGCCACCGAGTTGGGTAAGAAGGATACCGGTAAAACGTTCTACATCCTCGACGAGCCCACTACCGGCCTGCACTTCGAAGATATCAACCACCTCTCCGACGTGCTCCAGAAGCTGGTCGACAAGGGCAACACGGTGCTCATCATCGAGCACAACCTCGACCTGATCAAGGTCGCCGACCACGTCATCGACCTCGGCCCCGAGGGCGGCGGGGGCGGCGGTACCATCGTGGCCCAGGGCACGCCCGAGCAGGTGGCCAAGGTGAAAAAGGGCTACACCGCCCGCTTCCTGGCCGAAGAGCTGAAAGTCAGCAAGTACGCCGACGGCAAGTCGGCGTAGAACTGTCCTGTATCACCACAAAAGCCCCGGCTGCTACCAAGCAGCCGGGGCTTTTGCATAATGGATAGAGCAGTGCTACTGCTTAGGCCAAAGCATGCGCGCCGTGCTTCTGACGATACGCAGCATCCAGGCGCTGCTGGCGGCGGCGCTGGAAAACGGCCAACAGCGGGAAGGCCACGGCCGGAATGATCCGCAGCAGTACCGGTGGCAGCACAAATGCCAGGGCAATGCTGCTCAGAAACACCAGCGGCGACATTAGCGGCCGGGCTAGGTCGAGGTCCGGATGCTCGTGCTCGGGGTGGGCTACCAGCTGATGGCCGGTTTTGCGCAGGTAATGCTGCATTCGGGCCTGCATGAAGCCGGTAAAGGCAATGTTGGCGCTGTACAGAATCCAGGGAGTGCGCAGCAAACCGTACTCGCTTTGGTAAGCCGTGGTGAAGGGCATCAGCACAATGCTGAGCAAGAAGAACAGATTGATCCAAAGCAGCCGGTTGTCGAGGCGACGCACGAAGCGGAAGATGCGGTGGTGGGCCAGCCAGTAGATGGCAATGATGAAGAAGCTCAGGAAAAAGCCGACAAACTTCGGAATCAGGTGCAGTAGTACGCTGAGCACGGCCTGCTCCGTGGGGTGCTCTAGCTCCGGCACCTTTATTTCGATAACCAGCAACGTCATGGCAATGGCGAAGACGGCATCAGTAAACAAAATCACCCGCTCGATTTGAAAAGCGTCGCGGCTGTGCTGGGATTTTTCGTTGCCGTCCATGCTGTGCTAAGCCGGGGAAAGTGCGCCGGCCGGCTAAAGATAGGCAGCTACCCAGACAAGCAAAAAGCCCCCGCAGAATATTCTGCGGGGGCTTTTTTTAGTAGCATAGCCCAGCGGCTGCTACATCTTCATGTTGCTGTGCTTCTGAGCCATGTCGGTGTGCTGCTGCACCACGGGCAGGGTTTTGCTGGCCCAGGCCTTGGCGTCGGCGTCTTTGCCGTTCTGGATTTCGCCCTGCAGCAAGGCCACCGTTTTCACGTGGTCGGTGGTCATCTGGTCCATGTAGGCTTTCTCGAAATCCTTGCCCGTAAGCGGATTCAGCTGGTCCTTGATGGCCTGGTGCTCGGCGTCCATGGTGCCGGGGAGCTTCACGTTTTTGCTGGCGGCAATGGGTTTCAGCTCGTCGCCGGCCTTGGTGTGGTCGGCTACCATCTTGGTGGCATAGGCCTTCACGTCGCCGGTTACGCCCTTCGATAAGGCCAGCTTGCTGAGCTCAATTTCGTTGTGGCCGCCTTCATCGGCCTTTTTCATAAACTCCTCGTCGGTCAGCATGGCGCCGGCCGAGTTAGCGTCCATGTCGGTGGGGGCGGTGCTGTTGGCGGCCGGGCTGCCTTCCGCAGTAGCGTCGGCGGGCATGGCTACCGTGGCCGAGTCGCCGCCGGTGGCGCTGTCCATGGCATTGTCGCTGGCGTTGCCGTTGGAGTTACAGGCGGAGGTGGCTAGTAGCGCTGCGCTGAGCAGGCTGAGCATTACTTTTTTCATGATGTGGTTTTGGTTAGTGGGAAGCAGGGTACAAAGCCGACCGGCTGCAGTTGTTAGCGGGCAGCCGCGGGGTCGGCGGCGGGATTAGCAGCCGCAGCCGAGTCAGCATCGGCGGATACCGTGGCGCCGGCGTCGTTGTCGATGACGGTGGCATCAGCCTGCACGCCCCCTTCGGCGGCGGCGCTGTCCATATCACTTACGGCTTCGCCGGCGGTGCCGTCGGTGCGCTTGTCGGTGCTGTTGCAGCTGGCCAGCGAAAGAGTGGCGGCCAGGATGAAGAGGGGCAAAAGGCGCTTTTTCATGGGTTTAGGTAGTTTGGAAGTAGTTAGAGAGTAGAAGCAGGTTGCGGCTTATTTGGCGTCGGCGAGTTGGTCCTGCGCTTTTTTGGCCAAGTCGAGGTGGTCTTTCAGCGTGGGCAGGTACTTGGCCGCAAAGCCCCGGATGTCGCCGTCGTAGGCGTCCTCGCTCATGCCGTCGAAGTTGTCCACGGCATTGGCGTGGCCGTCGATGATGGTTTCCAGGTACTTTTTATCGAATTCGGTACCGGGCAGGCCAGCCATATCCTGGTAGCTCTGCTGCTGCTGGCTGCCCAGGGCGGCGGGCACGGCAATGCCTTTCTGCTCGGCCAGCGTCGTCAGGGCGCGGCTCATGTCCGCGTGGGCGGCGGCCAACTGCTGCCCCAGCTCCCGCACGACCGGCGTAGCGGCTTTCTGCTGGGCTAGCTTATTGAGCTCCACTTCCAGCAGTCCGTCGCTGGCGGCCTCCACCATGAAGTCGGCGTCGCGCTGCTGCTTCTTGGTGATGTCGGCGTCGCCGATGCGCTTCTCGTTCTGAAACCGGGCTTCGGCCACCGGATCTTTCTTGGTGGCATCGGAAGAGCAGGCCGCGAAAGTCAACAAGCTGAACGGTAGAAGGAAGCGGGCAGAGTTCATGGTTTGGGAAAAGGACAAGTAAGCCGAAAATGGCCGGTGAAGGCTATACGCGGAGCCGCGTTCGTGGTTGGAAAAGCCGATAGTTCAGGATTGGAAATATTTTTTTCAGCGGAGCTTAAACTCCAGACTGGCCCGGCCCTCCAAGAGCCGAATTTGACCAACAGACCCCCCACTTTTTCTTCTCTGTACCATGAAAACCTCTCCGTTCCGCTCCCTGGGTTTTGCCGCGCTGGCCGGCGGCATGCTGCTCCTCACTGCCTGCGACAAAGACAAAACCTCTCCCGCCGACAACCTCGAATCGGCGGAGGACAACGGGACGGCCGACGAAGAAAACGCCGCCATCAGCGACATCGTCAACGTGGCCGCGCCCGCCGATGCCAGCAGCAGCAACGGGGCCCTGGCCGCCGAAGCTACCGACTACGACAAGGTGCTGAGCCGTTGCGCCACCCGCACCTACAACGCCGCCACCCGCACGCTCACCATCGACTTTGGTACTACCAACTGCCTGTGCCCCAACGGCAAGCTGCGGCGCGGCAAGATCGTGGTCGTATTCAGCCAGGGGGCGTACCGCCAGGCCGGTGCCATTACCACCGTTACTCTGGTCGACTACTTCGTGAATGACAACCAGCACACCGGTACCCGGGTATTTACCAACACCGGTAGCGGCTCCTTCACCCTCGACGTGCAAAACGCCAGCATTATCACCCCGGCCGGCACGCACAGCTGGACCTCGCAGCGGCAGTACGCCCGCACCGCCGGCTTCGGCACCGCCACCATCCTCGACGACGTGTACCAGGTAACCGGCGGCGCGGCCGGCACCAACCGCAAGGGCGTCGGCTACACGGCCACCATCGTGCAGGCCCTGACCAAGAACTTTGCCCCCGGCTGCGCCCGCCACTTCACCGCCGGCACCGTCAGCATCACCAACTCCAAGGAGCAAAGCCTGCTGCTCAACTACGACCCCACCGGCACCGCCGCCTGCGACAACATTGCCACCATCACCGTCAACGGCCGCACCCGCACCATCACGCTGGGCCGCTAGCAAAAAGTCTGACAACCCGCTCCGGCGAAGGTTGCCGAAAGCCAAAAAGCCCCGAATCCACGCCGGATTCAGGGCTTTTGGGCTTGCTGACTAGCAGCTTATTTAGCCACGACGGTCAGCAGCATGTAGCCCACGAGCTTGTCTTTGCGGTAGGACTCGGAACGGACGCAGCCCACGCCGGGCGCGTACCACTCCACGGTCCGCAGATTGAAGGGAATGGCCAGCGCGCCCAGCCCCGCCTTCACCAGCACGTCCTGGGTGAGCTTGGTACAGGCGAAGCTGCCGGCCGGGGTTTTGACGGTTTCACTGCCCACCACCTGGCGGTTGCTGACGCTGATGGTCGTCGTGGACATAGCCATGCCGCTTTGCTTGTCGCGCATGGCTACCGTCACGGTGCCGTCTTTCAGGGCCGTACCGGGCTTCGGGTGGGCAGGCAACTCCAGCAGGTCGCCGGTTACCTGGGCATCCACGTTGGCCGCCGGGCTCTGGGGGCTGGCTTGCGGGTTGAGCAAGGAGCGCAGGTCGAGGCGCACCACGCCAGCCTGGCACTCCACGGCGTAGTCGGCGGCGGTACTGGGCTTGTTTTTCTTATCGAACACCTGCTGGTGCACTACGGCCGTGGTTTTGCCGCCGCTGGTCTTGGCCGCCCGGATTTCCTGGGTCATGCGGCCAGTGAGCTGGTCGCGCTGGTCGTAAGTGGTCAGCTCGTAGGTGCCGCCCTTGCGCAGGTCGTAGTAGAGGCCACAGTCCTGGGCCGCGCCTAATCGGGCGCCGCCGAGCAGCAAAATAGTGGAAAGTAGAAGCCGTAGTTTCATAAAGCAAGGGGTTGAAGACCAAAGAGGATAGGCTCCTCAAGGTACTTCAACCCCTGCCGCGGCGGTATCACATATTGATGTGAAGCCCGCTGAAAAGCTCGTTTGCAGCGTGCCGAAGCGGTTTACTGCCCGCGAAATACCGGCTTACGCTTCTCCGAAAAGGCCGTCACGCCCTCCTGGTAGTCCGCCGATTCGCCGGCAATCTGTTGGCAGTCGGCTTCGTAGTCCAGCATCTCGTCGAGGGAGGCGGCGCCGGCCTTGTTGAGCAGCTGCTTGATGAGACCGATGGATTTGGTGGGGGCCGCCGCGTAGCGCGCCGCCAGGGCCGCCACGGCCGCGTCCAGTTCCTCGGGGGCTACCACCTGGTTTACCAGACCCAGCCGCAGGGCTTCGGCCGCCGTCACCTTCGAGCCCAGCGTGCACAGCTCAAAGGCCTTGAGCGAGCCCACCAAGCGCGGCAGAAAGTACGACGAGCCCGAGTCCGGCACCAGCCCGATGTTGATGAACACCTCAATCAGGGAAGCGTCGGTGGAGGCAATCAGCGCGTCGCAGGCCAGAGCCAGGGAGCAGCCGGCCCCCGCCGCCACGCCATTGATGCGCCCGATGATGGGCTTGGGCAGCTGGCGCATGGCCCGGATGATGGGGTTGTAGCGCTGGTGCAGAGAGTCAGAAAAAGTGCTTTTCTCCTCGCCCTGGGCCGCTTTCAGGTCTTGCCCCGAGCAGAAGGCCCGGCCGGCGCCGGTGAGCACCACCGCCCGCACGGCGGCATCGGCAGCCACCTGCTTCAGCGCGTCCTGCAGCTCAAAGCTAAGCGCGTTGTTAAAGGCGTTGAATACGTCAGGCCGGTTGAGCGTGATGGTGGCGACGCCGTCTTGCACGTCGTAAAGCAGGCTGGTGTACATGGGTGGGAAATGGTGAAGTGGTGAGTTTGTGAGTCCGGAGTTCTGTCACTGCGAGGCGAAGCCGAAGCAATCCGTCCTCTCAAATGTACCCAACTCCTTTTCAGCAGAAAGTTTCGAAGGGAAGGCGGCAGGTTCCAGCCGGTGAAAAATCACAGCCGTTTCGATACATGGAATAAAGCCTGCCCCGAAGGAAATTTTACCCTTCACAATCTCACCGCATGCTTCGTAGCAGCGCCTCGGCCACTATCAGGTCCTCGGGCGTGGTAATCTTCAGATTACGGTAGTCGCCTTCCACGATGTGAATGGGGCAAAGGTCTTCCACTACGCTGGCGTCGTCGGTGAAGGTAGGCAGCTCGGGCAGCTGGTAGGCGCGGCGCAGCAAATCCAAGTCGAAGCACTGCGGGGTCTGAACCAGCCGCAGGCGGGAGCGGTTCAGGGCGTAGGAGCCGCGCTGGGCTAGGTTACGCACCGAGTCCTTGGGCGTCACGGCCACCACTACCGCCTTATAGGTTTCGGCCGCCTCAAAGGCCCGCTCAATGATTCCCCGCGACGCCAGGGGCCGCACGCCGTCGTGCACCGCCACCACGCCCTCCGGCTTGCCCAGCGAAGCCAGCCCGTTGCGCACCGAGGCCCAGCGCGACTCTCCGCCAGCCACCACCGAGTGCGGAATCTGCACCTGGTGCCGGGCGCACAGCTCCTGCCAGGTCGTGAATTGATCGGCGGGCAGCACCACCACGAGATGCTCGATGCGGAGCACGGCCTCCGCGAAGCGCCGCAGCGTGTGCAGCAGCACCGGCTCGCCGAGCAGTTCCAGAAACTGCTTGGGCCGGTCGGCGCCCATGCGCGTGCCGCTGCCGCCCGCCACCAGGATGGCGTACCTGGGGGACTTGGGGGCTTGGGGACTTGGGGTATTGGATTCGCTCATATGATTTGCTGGCAAAAAGCAGGTCGCAAAGTACGCAGGGGCCGGGACGCAAAACGCCGAATACCCGGGGCGGGCATTCGGCGTTTTGCGTATTAGTATTCAGGTAATGGGAAAGAGCACCAAGAACAAAAACCAAGTTCCTAAGCCTCCACCTACAGAATCAGCATGGCGTCGCCGTAGCTGAAAAACTTGTATTTCTCCTTGATGGCCAGCTTGTAGGCTTCAATCAGCAGCTCGTGGCCGGCGAAGGCCGAAGTCATCATCATCAGCGTGCTTTCCGGGGTGTGGAAGTTGGTGAGCAGCGCGTTGGCAATTTTAAAATCGTACGGGGGGAAGATGAACCGGTCGGTCCAGCCCTGATTTTCCTTCAGGCGGCTGTTGGCCGATACCGACGATTCCAGGGCCCGCATCGTGGTGGTACCCACGGCGCACACCCGCTTCTTGGCGTCCAGGGCCTTATTCACCACTACGGCGGCTTCGGCGGGCACGATGAAGTTTTCGGAATCCATCTTGTGCTTGGTCAGATCCTCCACATCGACGGGGCGGAAGGTGCCCAGGCCTACGTGCAGCGTCACGGCCGTTACTTCCACGCCCTTGATTTCCAGGCGTTTCATCACCTCGCGGGTGAAGTGCAGCCCGGCCGACGGCGCGGCCACGGCCCCGGTGTGCTTGGCATAGATGGTCTGGTACCGCTCCTTGTCGGCCGGCTCGGCCTCGCGGGTGATGGACTCGCGGGGCAGGGGCGTCTCGCCCAGGTCGTGCAGGGCTTTGTAGAACTCCTCGTCGGAGCCGTCGAACAGAAACTTGATGGTGCGGCCGCGGGAGGTGGTGTTGTCGATAACCTCGGCTACCATGTCCGACTCGCCGAAGTACAGCTTGTTGCCGACGCGGATTTTGCGGGCCGGATCGACCAGCACGTCCCAGAGGTGAATCTCCTTGTTCAGCTCGCGCAGCAGAAATACCTCGATTTTAGCGCCGGTCTTCTCCTTGTTGCCGTAGAGGCGGGCGGGAAAAACCTTGGTGTCGTTCAACACGAAAGCATCGCCGTCGCCGAAATACTCAATGATGTCCTTGAACACGCGGTGCTCGATCTTGCCGCTGTCGCGGTGCAGGACCATCAGACGCGACTCGTCGCGATTCTTGGCCGGGTGCTGCGCCAGCAGGTTTTCAGGCAGATCAAATTTGAACTCAGACAGTTTCATGGGCAACTATGGGCAATACGTGGGGAAGCTAACAAAATTTTGGGTTGGCAAAAGTACATACATTGGCCGGATAAATCGTTACTTTTCGCCCGAAATCCGTTGTTTGGGCGCTTTCTGCCCACTCGTTAACCAGCTCCGCCGATGCTTGCCCTGCGCCTGACTCTGGAAAGCTTCCGCTTCGCGTGGCAAGCCCTCAAATCCAACCTGCTCCGCACCATTCTGTCGCTGCTCGGCGTCACGGTGGGCATCTTCGCCATCATCGCCGTATTTGCCGTCGTCGACTCGCTCGAAGCCAACGTGCGCCAGAGCATGAGCTTCGTGGGCGACAAGGTGATTTACGTGGGCAAGTGGCCCTGGACCTTCGACTCGGACCGGCCCTGGTGGAAGTACTTCAACCGGCCGGTGCCCTCGGTGCGCGAGTTTCAGCTGCTGCAGCGTAACCTGAGCGCCAACAACAAGGGCGTGGCCATCTTCGGCACCACCGGCGGCAACACCATGAAGGCGGGCAGCAACAGCATGGCCGACTGCGCGCTACAGGGCGTGAGCTTCCAGTATAACATCGTGTCGGACGTGCCGCTGGCTGAAGGACGCTACTTCACGGCCCAGGAAGTGGACGCCGCGCGCAACGTGGCCGTCATCGGAGCCGACATTGCCGCCAACCTGTTTCCCTACGGCTCGGCCATCGGCCAGACGTTCAAGGCGCGGGGCCGGTCATTCGTGGTTATCGGGGTGATGACCAAGGAAGGTAAAAAATTGCTCGACACGCCCAGCAACGACAACAACTGCCTGATTCCGTTCGGCATGTTTACCAAGCTGTTTGCCCTCAACACCGGCGGCATGACCGGCGTGACGCCCACCATCGGCATCAAGGGCACCGACACCGACCCGGGCCTGCTCGACCTGGAGTACGAGGTGCAGGGCCTGATGCGCAACATCCGCGGCCTCAAGCCCCGGGAGGAAGACAACTTCGCCCTAAACCGCCCCGAAATGCTGGCCGATGCCATTGGTAAGCTGTTTTCCATCATCGGGGTGGCCGGGGCCGTTATTGGCAGCTTCGCCATGCTGGTGGGCGGCTTCGGCATTGCCAACATCATGTTCGTATCGGTGAAGGAGCGCACCAACATCATCGGCATTCAGAAGTCGCTGGGGGCCAAAAACTACTTTATCCTGTTCCAGTTTTTGTTTGAGGCGATTTTCTTGTGTTTGCTGGGCGGCGCCTCCGGCATCTTCCTGGTGTTCTTGATTACGCTGATTCCGCAGGACTCGCTGCCGCTGACGCTGTCGGCGGGCAACATCACGCTGGGCCTGACGGTGTCGGTGGTGATTGGGGTGCTGGCGGGCATCATTCCGGCGGTGCTGGCCGCCAACCTGGACCCGGTTATTGCCATCCGCTCGAAGTAGCCGTCGGCGGCGTAACGCAAGCATAAAGGGTTAGGCCGAATGTTAACAAATTGTTAACTTGCGCGTCCCTATTTTTGGTCGCCCCGCATTTCGTGGGGCGGCTTTCTTTTTGTCACCCAGTCGAAATTCTTTCACCAGCGGGCCGGCCGTACCGCTACGGGCATCTTTGCCTTCCGCCGGCCCTGCCAATCCCACTCCGTAGCCATGACCAAACTCAAAAAAACGAGCCGCACCAAGCTCTCCGACGAAGTCCTGAACGCGGGCAGCGGCCAAACCATCCGCCAGCCCGACGTCAACGATAATAAAGTTAAAACTATCAGCGACATCCGCGAGCAAACTCACGGCGTGCGCACCCTGCAAGTCGACGACGAGCAGCGCATCCGCAAGGCCTTCGTGGACAAGGACTGGAACGAAATCAAGATTGCCGACTCCTGGCAGATCTTCAAGGTGATGGCCGAGTTGTGGAAGGCTTCGAGAAGATGTCCAAAATCGGTCCGTGCGTGTCTATTTTCGGCTCGGCCCGCACCAAGCCTGAGAATCCGTACTACCAGATGGCCGAGGAAATTGCGGCCAAGCTGGTGCGCCACGGCTACGGCGTTATCACGGGCGGCGGCCCCGGTATCATGGAGGCCGGCAACAAGGGCGCCCGCTCCGAGGGCGGCCGCTCGGTGGGGCTGAACATTGAGCTGCCCTTCGAGCAGTTCCACAACGTGTACATCGACCCCGACAAAGTCATCAACTTCGACTACTTCTTCGTTCGCAAGGTGATGTTTGTGAAGTACGCCCAGGGCTTTATCGGTATGCCCGGCGGCTTCGGCACGCTCGACGAGCTGTTTGAGGCCATTACGCTGATCCAGACTAAGAAAATCGGTCGTTTCCCCATCGTGCTGGTCGGGACCAAGTACTGGAAAGGCATGTTTGAGTGGATTCAGCAGGCCATGCTGGAAGACGAGCACAATATCTCGCCCGAAGACATGGACCTCGTGCAGCTCGTGGACGACGCCGAGTCGGCCGTAAAAATCATCGACGACTTCTACTCCAAATACCTGCTCTCGCCCAACTTCTAAGCGCTGGACGGCGAGCAACGAAAAAGTCGGGCGCCTGCGTCCGGCTTTTTTTTGTTGCTTATCTTGCGCACAGCACTATTTTGAGTTTATTTTAAACTAAAGTGAAGCCCGGAAGCTTTGCTTTATCCGCTCTGAAACGCTCACCTACTGCAGCCCTCTATTCTATGAGTACCACCAAGCACATTTACGTAGTGCCCCGCTGGGCCGGCACGGCCAACGACGACTGGTATCCGTGGCTGAAGCGCCAGCTGGAAGCCTCTTCCGACTCGGCCGTCCGCTACGAAGTGCACCTGCTGACCATGCCCGCCTGGGACCTGCCCACTATCGAGCACGCCAACCAGTACCTGACCAGCGTTTTGCCGCCCCGGGCGCTGAGCGAGGACGTGTACCTGGTGGGCCACAGCGTGGGCTGCCTGGCTATTCTGCACTACCTGGCGCGGGTGGCTGAGCAATACTCCGGGGATGCGCCCACCGTGGGCGGCGTGCTGTGCGTGGCGGGCTGGTTTTCGGTGGATAGCCCGTGGCAGGACATTCTAAACTGGATTTACGCCCCCATCGACTATGACGCAGCCCGCCGCCTGATTCCGGCCAACAAGCTGACCGTGCTACTCTCCGACGACGACCCTTACACCTCGGGCTACCAGGAAAACGAGCGGCTGTGGGTAGAGCGCCTGAACTCTACCGTGAGCATTCTGCCTGGCCGCCAGCATTTCAGCGCCCAGCTCGACTCCGACATTCTGGATTCCATCCGGGATTTGGCCGAGATGCCGGTAGCGCTGGCGGCAGGGAAATAAGCCGCCGCTGGGTGCGAAAAGTACCCGCCGGAAATATTATTCCGCCGCGGATGCTTTTCTTGCGCCCGTGAAGCACGATTTCGATTACGTGGTGGCGGGTGGCGGGGCGGCCGGGCTGAGCTTTGCTTACCACCTGCTACAGGAGCCGCGCCTGGCCGGCCGGCGGGTGCTGCTGCTGGAGCCCGAGGCCAAAGACCAGAACGACCGGACCTGGTCGTTCTGGACCGACGCGCCCACGTTGTTCGACGGCATCGTGGCGCACGAGTGGGACCGGCTGGCGTTTCGGAGTCCGCAGTTCGAGCGGGTGTTTGCACTGAGCCGGCACCGCTACAAGATGATCCGGGGGCTGGACTTCTACCGCTTCGTGCGCGCCGCGCTGGCCGCCGACGCTCGGTTTACGCTGGTAGCGGCCACGGTAGAGTCGCTCGAAAACACAGCTGCCGGGATTATTGCCCACACTTCCACCGGCCGCTTTACGGCCCGCTACGCCTTCGACAGCCGCCCACCGGTGCTGGACCGGCAACCCGCGCGCTACCGCTACCAGCTCCAGCATTTCGTGGGCTGGGAGGTAGAAACCGACGAAGACGCCTTCGACCCGGCGACGGTAGAGTTCATGGACTTTCGTGGGGCCCAGCACCACGAGGCGCGCTTTATGTACGTGCTGCCCTTCGGCCCGCGCCGGGCCCTGGTGGAGTACACGCTGTTTTCGGGGGCGGTGCTGCCTAAGGCGGAGTACGAGGCCGCCCTGCGCGACTACCTAACCCATACGCTGGGTGTGAAAAGCTACCGCGTGACGGCCGAGGAAATGGGCGCCATCCCGATGACCGACCACCCGCTGCCGCCCAACGACGGCCCAAACATCATCAACCTGGGCACCCGCGCCGGGCGGGCCAAACCCAGCACCGGCTATGCCTTCCAGCGCATTCAGCAGCACAGCGCCCGGCTGGTGGAAGCCCTGGCCGAAACCGGCGCGCCGCCGAAGGATCCGACTGGCGACCAGCGGCAGTTCCATCTGTTCGACACGCTGCTGCTCGACATCATGCAGCGCGAAGGCGAGCGGACCCGCGACATCTTCGCCGAGCTGTTTCAGCGTAACCCGCTGGAGCGTATCCTCGACTTTCTGGATGAGCGAACCCCCGCTCTGGACAACCTGCGCGTGATGCAGTCCGTGACGCCGTGGCCGTTTCTGCGCTCCATCGTCCACGTTCTGCGCGGCCGGCCGGGGCAGCGCTGAGGCGGTGAGATTGTGAAATGGTGAGTTGAAGTTCTGTCATTGCGAGGACAAAGGACGAAGCAATGACGGATTAAGAGCGGGGGGCTACGCGGAGGCCAGGCTTTCCTCGCTTTCCAGAAACTCCCGCTCAGTCTGCACTGCAGCGGCGGACAGCGGCTGCAACTGGGGCGTGGGGCGCGACAGGTTCAGCAAGTAGCCGGGCAGCCCGGTGAGGTTGTCGAGGTCGTGGGTGATGCAGAGGATGGTTTTGCGCTGCTCCCGCACCCAGCTTTGCAGCAGGTCGAACACGCGGCGGCGGTAGTACACATCGAGCTGTTGGGTGGGCTCGTCGAGCAGGTAGAGCTGCGCATCCTGCAGCGTCAGCTGAGCCAGCCACACCAGCTGCTTCTCTCCGCCCGACAGCTCGGTGAAGTCGCGGTGGGCGAGGTGGGCGGCCCCGACGCTGGCCAGCGCCGCGGCGGCCAGGGCGTAGTCGTGGGGGCGGTAGGCGCTCAGAAAGCCGTGGTGGCGGAAGCGGCCCATCACCACCAGCTCCCGCACCTCGATGGGAAAGCCAACCGCGCCGCGCTGGGGCAGATGGGCCAGCACCCCGCTGGCCGCCGGCCGCCGAATGGCGCGCAGATCCTGGTCCGCCACCGCAATAGTACCCTGATAGGGAATCTGGCCGGTGAGGGCCCGGAAAAGGGTGGTTTTGCCGCAGCCATTGTGCCCGATGATGGCCACGAAGGCCGGATCCGGCACGCACAAAAAAAGGTTGCGGAGTAGAACGCGCTGTTCGTACCCCGCAACCAGATTTTCAACCTTGAGAACTGAGAGTTGAGACATTAGAACTGAGAAGTGACTAAAAACACTACCGACCGCAGTAAACGGTCTAAGCTCTAAGGTCTAGGTTCTAAGCTCTGATCTAGTACTCGTCCTCGTTGAACATAAAGTCCTCCTTGGTCGGATAATCGGGCCAGACCTCTTCGATATTTTCGTAGGGCTGGCCGTCGTCTTCCAGTGCCTGCAGGTTTTCTACCACTTCCATCGGGGCGCCCGAGCGGATAGAGTAGTCAATCAATTCATCCTTGGTGGCAGGCCAGGGAGCATCTTCCAAATACGAAGCGAGTTCCAGAGTCCAGTACATAGTCGTGGGTGCTACAAAAAAAAGGTGGGCAAAAGTAGTGGTTTAAAGCCAATTATCCGTTGGCGGATAATTGACAGAACCCAATAGTACAGCTAGGGTTGCTTTAGCTGGCACAACGTAAACGCCGCGCGAATGTTGGCTTAGGCCGGCAGACGCTGCTGGAGCAGCTCAATCAGCTCGTTCTTGGTGCGGGTTTTCCGCTCAAACGCCCGGATTTTGCCCTGCAGCATGGTCCGGAAGGTTTCGTTGCCGGGCGTGTCGTTGAGCTTGCCGAGGTTTTCCTCCAGCACGTCCTGCTCCTGCCGGTCGTACTTGATAAACTCGCGCAGGGCTTGAATCCGCACGTTTACCTGCTCCTCGGGCGTGCCCGCGCCAGTGCCGGCCGTGGCCTGGCGCTTGCGCACGAAGTGTTCCAGCGCGCTCATCTCAAACACCTTGTCGCAGGCCAGGATAAACTGCTCCCACACCCGGTCGGACTCCTCGCCGCGTACCGGGCCCACCTTTTTCCAGGCGGCCTGCAGTTCCTTGGCTCGCGTCACGGCTTCGTTCATGGGGCGGTTGATGAGAGCCTGGGCCTCGGCCACGAGGGCGCGCTTCTTGGCCAGATTGTCGTCGCCGCTGGTGCTGGCGGTGCCGTTAGCCGCGTCGGCACGGGCCTTGGCGCTAATGTGTTCCTTGAGCCGCTCGAAGAAGTGGTTGTGGGCGGCCCGGAAGCGCGTCCACAACTCGTTGGCCTGCTTGCGCGGCAACGAGCCGCCCACTTCGCGCCAGTCGAGCTGGAGCTGCTTGAGCTTCTTGGTGGTTTCGTCAAAGTCGTTGGAATTCTGCAGGGCTTCCGACTTGTGGATCAGCTCCTTGTACTTGTCGTACACACGGTTGACCATGGCCTTCTTCTCGGCCATGAACTCCTTTTTGCGCAGGAAAAAGTCTTCTACCGCGTTATGAAAGCGGCTTTCCAGCTCCTCGGTCAGCTGCTTGTCGACGGGGCCGGTCTTGATCCAGCCCTGGCGCAGGTCCTTGAGCTTGTCGCCGGCTTCCTGCCAGTCGATGGTGTCGCGCAGGGCCTCGACCTCCGTAATCAGGGTGATTTTGGTGGTCAGGTTTTTCTCCCGGTTGCGGGCAATGGTGACGTTGATGGCCTCCTCGGCCTCGGTGAGGCGGCGGTGGATGGCTTCGAAGTCGCCGAGGCCGTCGTAGGTGGCAATCTGAGCTTTCAGATGCAGCGCCTTCATCAGGAAGGAGCCTTTATTTTCGGACTCCTCCATCTTCTGGAGCAGCTCGTTGACTTTGCCGCGGAAGGTTTCGAAGCGCTGGGCGAAGTACTGCAGGGCGGCTTCGTCGGATTCTTTTACCAGCCCGACCTGCCGCGCGGGCAGCTCCATGAAGGCGCGGAGCCACACTTGGTCGCCCTCGATGTAGCCATAACGGCGGGCTTCGGCCAGTAGGTGGTCATGTTGTTCCATAAATGCAGAAGCGTGGGTGACGCCGAACGAAGTGGTGGTCGGAAAGGAAATTCAGAGCGGAATGCTTTACAAGTTTACGGTATGGGCGGCAAATAAACCGTCCGGGGCCATAAGCGAAATTTCCGGACGGCAACTGACCGATGGATTTACCCTTCGCCCGTCAGGCAGTCGTCGCCGGTGCTTTCAAAATACCAACGTAAGAAAAAGCCGTGAGGTTGGCGGCCGGCCCCGGCGCTAAAGATGTTGTAGTCAGTAAAAAAACGCCGGGTTCTAGCCTGTGCCAACCCAACTTACCCTGGAAAGCCGGCCCGAAGAAGGTGACGGAAGACGGGGACTTTTTCGGTTAAATAGGTGAAATTTGGCACGGCCGGCGGCCGGGCGGGCAGCCCAAAAACTGCCCGCAAGCGGCGCATAGCCTCCGACGCGGCCCGCAACGCGCATATTTGCCTGATTTTCCACCCGAACTTCCCAGCCTAAGAACCATTCCATGAGCGACCAGACGATTATCTTTTCGATGGCCGGCGTGACGAAAGTCTACCCGCCGCAGAAAACAGTGCTTAAAAACATCTACCTCTCGTTTTTCTACGGGGCCAAAATCGGGGTGCTGGGCTTGAACGGCTCGGGCAAGTCGTCGCTGCTCAAGGTTATTGCCGGCGTCGACAAGCAGATTCAGGGCGACGTGGTGTTTTCGCCGGGCTACTCGGTGGGCTACCTCGAGCAGGAACCCCAGCTCGACCCCACCAAGACGGTGCTGGAAGTGGTGCAGGAAGGCGTAGCCGAAACGGTAGCGCTGCTGAAGGAATTCGACGAAATCAACGAGGCTTTCGGGGCCGAGGACGCCGACTTCGACAAGCTGTTGGAGCGGCAGGGCACCGTGCAGGAGCGCCTCGACCACCTCGACGCCTGGAATCTCGACTCCAAGCTGGAACGGGCCATGGACGCGCTGCGCACCCCCGACGCCGACGCCATCGTGGGCAACCTCTCGGGCGGCGAGAAGCGCCGCGTGGCTTTGTGCCGCCTGCTGCTTCAAGAACCCGACGTGCTGCTGCTCGACGAGCCTACCAACCACCTCGACGCCGAAAGCGTGCTGTGGCTGGAGCAGCACCTGCAGCAGTACAAGGGCACCGTCATTGCCGTCACCCACGACCGGTACTTCCTCGATAACGTGGCGGGCTGGATCCTGGAGCTGGACCGCGGCGAGGGGATTCCGTGGAAGGGCAACTACTCCTCGTGGTTGGAGCAGAAGTCGAACCGCCTGGCCCAGGAGGAGAAAACCGAGAGCAAGCGCCAGAAAACCCTGGCCCGGGAGCTGGAGTGGGTGCGCATGTCGCCCAAGGCCCGGCAGGCCAAGAGCAAGGCCCGCGTGGCCGGCTACGACAAGCTGGTGAGCGAAGAGGCCAAGGAAAAGGAGCAGCGCCTGGAGCTGTTCATCCCCGACGGCCCCCGCCTTGGTGGGCAGGTTATTGAGGCCCACGGCATCACCAAGGCCTTCGGCGACAAGCTCTTGTTTCAGGATCTTAGCTTCGCGCTGCCCCAGGGTGGCATCGTGGGCATCATCGGGCCCAACGGCGCGGGCAAGTCCACGCTGTTTCGCCTGATTACCGAGCAGCTCCAGCCCGACGCCGGCTCGTTTGAAGTGGGCCCCACGGTGCAGTATGCCTACGTGGACCAGCAGCACGACACGCTGGACCCCAACAAGTCGGTGTTCGAAACCATCTCAGGTGGCACCGAAACCATGCTGCTGGCCGGCCGGCCGGTGAATGCGCGCTCCTACGTGGGCAACTTCAACTTCCGCGGCGGCGACCAGGAGAAGAAAGTCGGTAGCCTCTCGGGCGGGGAGCGGAACCGGGTGCACCTGGCCACCACCCTCAAGCAGGGTGCCAACCTACTGCTGCTCGATGAGCCCACCAACGACTTGGACATCAACGCCATCCGGGCTTTGGAAGACGCGCTGGAAAACTTTGCCGGCTGCGCCGTCATCATCAGCCACGACCGGTGGTTTTTGGACCGGCTGGCCACCCACATCCTGGCCTTCGAGGGCGACTCGGAAGTGGTCTGGTTCGAGGGCAACTTCTCCGACTACGAAGAAGCCAAGAAAAAGCGCCTCGGCGACGTGGAGCCCAAGCGCGTGCGGTACCGGAAGCTGAGCTAGTCTCCGGACGCCCTGGCCCTGGCCCCCGAACGACCCGCAAGTCACTGCTCCGGCGGTGGCTTGCGGGCCGTTTTAGTTTTGGGCTGGTGGGTGGACGGGCCGGCCAGAGAGTCCCGGGTAGGATACCCGGCAAGGACTCGGAACTGCCTGGCGAAGCTTTACAGTCGTTTGCAAAAGGCTGAGTAAGATTTAGGCTTTTTGAAATAGGATTAAGGGAGGGAATAGTCCGTCGTTTTTATAAATATTTTGAAAAAGCAATGCTGTATAGTGCACAGCGCTAAGTACTTTTGGGGCTCGCTCTAACACTACTGCCTCTTGTATGAAATACGCTTACTCGTCCCGCTTATTAGCGGGGTTGCTGGCCTTGCTTAGCTGGCTCGGCCCGCACGGCGCTTCCGCCGACCAAACCACGCCCCGTATCATTCGCTCGGCAGCCAACGGTAACTTCTCGGCGGCGGCCACCTGGGTCGGCGGCTACGTTCCGACCAATTACGACTACGTCATCATCGACCACGCCGTGACGCTGAACCAGAGCTTCTCCGTCGGGGGCTTGGCCAACAGCATCTACGTAGGCGGGCTGGTCGTCAACAACGGGGCTTCGCTGATCGGGCCCAATACCGTGACCGTGACCGGCGGGTCCAGCTTTACCTTCACTAACAACGGCACGCTCAGCATCAACGCCGTGTCGTTTAACGGCAGCGGGGCTTCCTTCGTGAACAACGCCACGGCCACGCTCAACGCCGGGCAGAACTGGAGCAACGGCGGCCAGGTGATTAACCGCGGCTACATGACGGTGAACGGCAGCATCAGCCAGGACGCCGGCGGCAGCCTGCTCAACGACGCCATCAACGGCACGCTGACCGTTACCGGCACGATGCTGCTGAACGGGGCGGCCCTCTGGGAAAACAAGGGCACCATTACCTGCACGGCTACCGGCGACAACGCCCTGACGGTGGGTGGCGGGGGAATCGTCTACAACCGCCCGACGGGCCGTTTCCGCATGGTTGGCGGGGGCGTGTACGAGCAGAACAACGCCTTTGTCGCCAACGACAACTTCATGTCGGTGCGGAAGTATTACGCTGAAGGCGGTCAGGTCCTGAACTCCGACACGCTGCTGATCAGCGGTGCTTTCGAGAATCGCGGAGCCTTTACCAATACCCGCAACGCCTACGCGCAGATCGGGACCAGCACCGCTGCCGCCTCGCTGGCCAACCAGTATAGCTCCAGTGCCATTATCACCAACGACGGCTTTCTGCGGGTATACGGCACGCTGGCCAACAATAGCGGGGTGCTGACCGGCGCGCTGGGTGGCTTTGCCATCAGCGGCTCTTCGTCGAACACCGGACAGGTGCAGGGTACCATTGATATCTGCACGGCCGGTACCACCAGCCCTAACCGGTTCACGAATAATTCCGGTACCATCGCCGGTACCGTTACGCGCTGTGCCTACGCCGCCCCCACGGCCTCGCTGCACCCCAATGACATCGAGGGACCGGAGCGGATGTGCACGGCCAGCACCGGCAACACGAGCGTGTTTTCGGTGGCGGCGGTGAGCGGTGCTACCTCCTACACCTGGGAGGTGCCCGTCGGCTACAGCATCGTCAGCCCCAGCGGTGCTACCAACGGCGGCCGTACGCTGGCCAACACCTCCGCGCTGAGTATTACGGTGCAGGCCGGCACGGCGGCGGGCATCATCACGGTGCAGGCCAATGGCTCGGGCGGCACGTACGGCGCCACCGGCCGGCTGATCCGCCTTTCCGCGGCCGCCGCGGCCACGCCCAGCGCCATTCAGCAGCCCGCCACCGTGCCCTGCCCAAACTCGCAGGGCCACGTGTTCAGCGTGGTGCCCACGCAAGGCATGCTCTATACCTGGACGGTGCCCACGGGCTGGATCGTCAACTACGGCCAGGGCACTTCTACCATCTCCGTGACGGTGGGCCTGACGGGCGGCAACGTGACGGTGGCCGCCGTGAACGGCTGCGGGACCAGTGCCGCCAGCTCCACCAACGTAGCCCCGCCCACGGCCCCGGCGGCCGTGTCCTTCACGGCCGGGCCAACTGCCATGTGCAACAATAATAATAGCGCCACTTACACCGTGAGCACTCCGAGCGGCACTACCGGCTACCGGTGGGCGGTGACGGGCGGCACGGTAGGCACGTACACCCCCACGCCCGGGGTATGGTCGACGAACTCGGTCACCATCTCCTTTAGCACCGCCGGGCAGCAGACGGTGACCGTAACGCCCATCAACAGCTGCTCCGACGGCCCGGCTACCGTGTACAACGTGCTGGTTAACCAGAACCCCGGCCAAGCCCAGTTCGTGACGGCCAGCGGCATGATCAACTCCGCCGCGCCCTGCATCAGCAACGCCGGCTACGTGTACCAGGTAAGCCCCATCACGGGCATTGCCAACTACTCCTGGGAAGTGCCCGCAGGCTGGGTCGTAACGTCGGCCACCACGCCCGATCCGACCAACAGTGCCCGTTACATCTCCACCGGCCCCAGCATCACCGTGACGCCCAGCGCGCAAAGCGGCGTGATTAAAGTAACCGGCGTCAGCCAGTGCTCCGGCGGCTACGACAACAGCCTGAACGTAGCCCCCATTGCCTCCCCCAACCAACCCAGCGCCCTGACCAGCGGCACTGGCAACCTGACGACTTACTGCCCCAACGTAGCCGCGACATACTCCGCAACTATTCCCGCCGGGACCACTGCGGTGTGGACCGTGCCCACGGGCTGGACCACCAGCAACCCAACGGCTACCGGCACGAACCCGATAACGGTGAGCATCAGCGCCACGCCCGGCACGGCCGCCCAGGACGGTGCGGTGAAGCTGCAATCGAAAAACGCCAGCAACTGCCTGAGCCCGGCAGCGGCTACGGCTACGCTGACGGCTACCTCGCCCACGCCGGCCTTCACGGCCACCACGGCCACCGTCAACCCCGGCGCCGTGGTAGCCACGCAGAGCTACACCTATCAGGTAACCAGCACCGGGGCCAGCAGCTATTCCTGGACGGTGCCTACTGGCTGGGTGATTACCTCCCCCGCCGGGGCTACCAATGCCGGCACCCAGCTCACCAGCGCCAGTCCTAGCATCACGGTGACGGCCGGCGCCATTTCAGGCAACGTGCTGGTGACGGCTACCAAGGGCGGCTGCGTGAGCAACGGGGCCTCCCGCGCCGTCGTGGCCGACCAGGCCGCGGTCTACAGCGCGCAGATGTACGGCCCGGCGAAGAAAATCAGCTGCTACGCCAACGACCAGGTGCTGTACGCTGCCGCCGATGCCAACGGTGGCATAGCCAGCGCGACGGTAACGGTGGGTAGCCTGCCCGCCGGCGTGGCCCTGAACACTGCTACCGGCGCCCTGACGGTATTGAATGCCGGGGCCCTCACGGCCCGCCAAACGGCCGGCGCCCAGTCCCAGGGCTCGACGCCGGTGGCGCTGGTCAGCAGCACGACCTCGTTTACCATCCAGACCACTGACGCCCAGGGCGGCCGGACCACGACGCCCATGAGCCTGACCTTTAACAGCGACCAGGCCGCCACCGTGACGACGGCGGGCGCCAAAAACCTGCAGCTGTACTCCACCGGCGAAATCCTGGCCACCTACTCCGACCCCGACGGCACCATCACCGCAACTACTCTGGCCAGCGGCATTATCCCGTACGGCACGGCCCTGCGGGCCCGCAATGGCGGGGGTGAGCTGTACGTGGTAAACACTTCCCAGCTTACGCCCGGCGTCTACTCCTTCACCACCAGCTGCACCGATGCGGGCTGCACCATTGGCATCAGCCTGACGCCTACCACGCTCTCTATCGGCAACAACCAGGCACTGCCCGTGGAGCTGACCACCTTTACGGCCCGGCGCACGGGCCGGCCAGTAGTGCTGAGCTGGACCACGGCCCAGGAGCTGAACAACGACTATTTCGCTGTGGAGCAAAGCCTCGATGGTAAGCACTTCGCCGAGCTGGCCCAGGTGGCCGGGAGCGGCTCCACCACCACGACCCACCAGTACCAGTACGTCGACGCTAACGCGCCAGCGGCGGCCACGTATTACCGCCTGCGCCAGGTCGACCGAGACGGGGCGGTGAGCTACTCGCCGGTGCGGCCGGTAGCGGCCACGACGGTCGCCGCGGCCCGCCTTGAAGTGGCGGCCTATCCAAACCCGACCACGGGCCGCGTGAAGCTGCTGCTGGCCGCGCCGACGCCGGCCACGGAGCTGAACGTCACCATCACCACGCCGGTCGGCACGCTGCTCGGCTCCCGCACCCTCAATGCCCGTCAGCCGCTGCTGCTAGACCTGAGCGGCTACCCGGCCGGACTCTACCTGCTGCGCCTGCGCCAGGGCGACCAGCAAACCGTGCTGCGCGTAACCAAAGAGTAGCGCTGGTATTTGCCCCAACGCAAAACGCCCCGCAGCCACTGGCCGCGGGGCGTTTTGCGTTACTAGCTCTTATAACAGCTAACAGCCAGCCGCTAATGGCCCGGCAAATCCTTTAGTGCGGCATGTGGCTGATTTTGGCCTCGTCCAGGTCGAGCTGGGCTTCCTGGTGGCGCAGCATCTCGTCTTCGAACACATCCTGGTGGCGCAGCACCAGCAGCTCGGCCCGCTGCACGCGCAGCACGTCGAGCAGCACGTGGTGGTAGCGCTGCAGCGCCAGCCGCTTCGACTCGTCGTAGTCCAGCGCGTCGAGGAGCTGGCCGGTGCGCTGAGCTTCGGCCTGCATGCGCTGCTGCAGGGCCCGGATCAGCTCATTTTCCTCAATGTCGGGGGTGTAGTGCTGGCTGAGGTGAGCCAGGGCCACCTGGCGCAGGCGCAGGCGGATACCGGCTTCCTGCTCCTCGGCCGGCATGCTGTCCTCTTTGCCGGCAATGCCCGTGAGGCGGATGAGCAGCGGCAGCGTGAGGCCCTGAAACACCAGCGTGACGAGGATAACCACGAAGGTGATGAACAGCATCAGGTTGCGCTGTGGGAAGTCCTGCCCGTTGGTGAGCAGCAGTGGTACCGACAGCGCCGAGGCCAGCGACACCACGCCCCGCATGCCGGCCCAGCCCAGAATCAGCGGGCCCTGCCAGCCGGGGCTGACTTCGGTGGTGCGGATGTTGTAGCTCCACCAGCGCGGCACGAAGGCTGCCGGGTACATCCACAGCAGCCGGATCAGGATGATGATGCCGCTGATGACGAAGCCGTAGAAAATGGCCTGCCGGAGCGAGTACGAGCCCAGGCCCTCCACCGCCAGCGGCAGCTCCAGCCCGATCAGAATAAACACCAGCCCGTTGAGCACGAAGCCCACGCTGGCCCACACGCTGTTGGCCTGCAGGCGGGTGTTGGCGTCAAACACCTCGTGGGAGCGGAAGGAGAGCAGCAGCCCGCCGCTGACCACGGCCAGCACGCCTGAAAAGTGAAATTCCTCGGCCAGCAGGTACATCACGTAGGGCGCCATGAAGGTGAGCACCGTGTTGATGCTAGGCGTGGTAGGCATGAAGCGGTGAATCAGGTAGAAGCCCTGGGCCACGGCCAGCCCTACCACCAGCCCCATGCCGCTGACCAGCAGGAAGCTGGTAATGGCCTGCTGCCACACAAACGTGCCCGATACCACCGCTGCCAGCGCAAACCGAAACACAATCAGGCTGCTGGCGTCGTTGATCAGGCTTTCACCCTCCAGGATGCTCGTCACCCGGCGCGGCACCTTGATGCCCTTCAGTACGGAGGTGGCAGCCACCGCGTCGGGCGGGGAGATGATGCCGCCCAGCAGAAACCCCAGCGGCAGCGTGAAGCCCGGAATCATGGCCCGCGACACGTAGGCCACGATGGTGGAGGTGAAGAACACCAGCCCGAAGGCCAGCAGCCCGATGGGCCGCCGCCACCGCCAGAAGTCGCGCCACGAGGTGTCCCAAGCGGCTTGGTAGAGTAGGGGCGGCAGGAAAATCAGGAAGATCAGGTCGGGGTCGATGATGATGCGCGGCAGCCCCGGAATGAAGCTCAGCGCCAGCCCGCCCAGCACCAGAAAGATGGGGTAGGAAATGTGCAGCTTCTGGGCCAGCATCACCAGCAGCAAGACGGCGAACAGCAGGCCCAGCACCAGCAGGATGTTCTCGTGCAGTAAGTTTTCGTGCATCGGCAGCAATGACCAAGGGTGAAGCGCGGCCGTAGCCGGCAGCCGGAAGGTAGAAAGACTGCCGCAAAAAGAAAGGCCCGGCGGCCCCGATGAGCTTTTCAAGAAAGTCGCCACCTGCTGCCCGCCGGTCCTTTGCCCCGAGCTTATCCCCTAAAAAATAGAAATAAGGTTAGTGCCGGTAGCACCCGATTTGAGTGCTACCGACGCTAGCCTTGTTTCTCCGACACAGCGGGCGCATAACGCCGGGCTTGCGGGCTGCTGCCTCGGCAACGCTAATCGGGCAGCACCTCGGCGTGGAAGCCGGCTTCCCGGAGCAGCTGGATCAGGCAGGCGGGACTGATGAGGCCGCCCCGGCACTCCACGCGCAGGATTCGGTCGCAGTCTTCGAGGTCGAAGCTGGCCCGGTATTCCTGGAACGTCGCGTGAATGCGGGTGAGCAGCCGCCGGGCGTGGCGCCGGGCCTGAACGTTGGTCTTAAAAACTTCTACCATGACGCGGGCTGGCTAAGTGAAGCAGACGCTTCGGTGGGGCAGTAGCGGGGCAGGGGCGGGGGAGGCAGGTGCCGCAAGATAGGAACGGCCGCGTAGTGCCAGCTAGCCGGGCCGCCGCAACCGGGCTGCCCGGCCCGGCTGGCTTCTCAGGCTACCTCCAGACTCAGGCCCGCCGGGTTGATGGCGGCGGTCCGGCGGTGATTGAGGTAGTAGGAGGCGGCAATCAGGGCAAAGCCGACTAGGATAGGCAGCCAGACGCCGACCGGGTCGCCGACGGCAATGCCCGAATACATGGCCCCGGCCAGGTCAAATATGAAGCCGGCGTAGGCCCATTCGCGCAGACGCGGGAAGCCGGGCACCAGGATGGCTACCACGCCCAGCAGCTTGGCCACGCCCAGAAACGGCGACAAATAAGCTGGGTAGCCCAGGTGCCGGAAGGCCTCCAGCGCCTCGGGCACGCTCAGCGCATTCGTAATGCCCGACATCGTCATCAGCGCGGCCAGCAGGCCGGTAGTAATCCAGTACAGCAGGTTGATCCTTTTCATGGTCGAGGCGGAATGGTACGGGGCAGAATGGGCTTACTGCTGCGCGGCGGGCTTGTCGTAGTTGAGCATCCAGTCGATGCCGAACCGGTCGATGAGGATACCGAAGGTGGCGCCCCAGAAGGTGTCTTCCAGCGGCATGGTCACGGTGCCGTCGGCCGAGAGCTTACCGAACAGCTCCTGGATCTGCTCCGGGCTGTGGCAGTTCAGCGACAACGACATCATCGTACCCCGGGCCACGGTTCCCATCCCGGAGTCGGAGGCCATCAGGGTGAAGGTGTCGGTGGTAAGTATGGAATGCATGATGTTCTGCTGGGCGTCGGCGGCGACGCGCTCGGCGGCGGGCGTGTCGGCGAAGCGCTGCAGCATCAGCTCGCCGCCCAGGCACTGCTGGTAGAAGGTCATAGCTTCCTGGCAGGTGCCGTTGAAGGTGAGGTAAGGAACGAGTTGGGGCGTGGACATGGAACGGGGAAATGGAAAGTGGAAAAGAGGGAAAGAAAAAGATGTTGTCGAGCTTCTGCTAAGGAATGTAGTAATATTCGCTACATTTAATCCTCGAACGCCAACAAAATTAGTAAAGGCGCCTGCACCCTGGCAGGGGCAATTCCGACTAATTCCGGGTTGATTCCGACATCTTCCACTCTTTCGCGTCAAGCCATGAAGCACATTTCAATCCTGGTTCCCAAGGGGGCCATCCTGGGCAGCATCGAAGGCCCGCGGCTGGTATTTTCGGAAGTGAATGCGCTGCTGCACCGCATGGGCCGGCCGCCGCTGTTCGAGGTTCGGCTCGTGGGCCTGACCCACGCCACGCCCGTCTGCGGCGGCCTCTACACCATCTCCACCGACCTGCTGCTGGCCGATGTGGCCCAGACCGAC
>Ga0247729_10000108_pt1 | contig 38678 bp, 41 predicted proteins | sample UWRJL133311R2_FD_180958 | JGI IMG/M metagenome (GOLD analysis project Ga0247729, IMG submission 180958) | Plant litter microbial communities from Arlington Agricultural Research Station in Wisconsin, United States - UWRJ-L133-311R-2 | ecosystem: Environmental > Terrestrial > Plant litter >... | reverse complement strand
CGCTCAGCCCGGCGTTGTAGCGCCAGCCCCGCACGGGTTGTATTTCAGCCAAACTGTGAATAGGTGAATGGGTGAATGGAAGAATGAGCGAATGGGGAAATGAACCAACAATCATTTCCCCATTCCCCATTACGGTGCCAGCCGGCTCAGCGTCCAGCTTGCGCCGTCCAGCTCGTACACGATTCGGTCGTGCAGGCGGCTGGGGCGGCCCTGCCAGAACTCCACCCGGTGGGGGCGCAGCAGGTAGCCGCCCCAGTTGTCGGGGCGGGGCAGGGGCTCCTGGCCCGGGAAGCGAGCCTCCACCGCCTGCTCCAGCGCCTCCAGCTCCTGCCGGCTGCCGATGGGCTGGCTCTGGGGCGAGGCCCAGGCGCCCACTTGGCTGCCCCGGGGCCGGCTCTGGAAGTACTCCGTCGACAGCGTCGCCGGGGCTTTTTCCACCCGGCCCTCCACCCGCACCTGCCGCTCCAGGCCGGGCCAGAAGAAGGTAAGGGCGGCCAGCGGCCGGGCCGCCAGCTCCCGGCCCTTGCGGCTGTCGTAGTTGGTATAAAACAGGAAGGCCTCGTCGGCGGGCAGGCCCTTGAGCAGCACGATGCGGGCCGAAGGCTGGCCGGCTTCGCTCACCGTGGCCAGGGTCATGGCCGTGGGCTCGTCGAGGCGGGCGCTGAGGGCCTCGTCGAGCCAGGCCCGGAACTGGGGCACGGCGGCGGGTAGCACGTCGGCCTCGGAAAGGGTGCGCTGGGAGTAGCTCTGGCGCAGGTCGGCCAGCTGGTGGTCAGTCATTCTTTATATATAAGGACGAATGAGGAAGGCGGGAAAGAAGTCGCCGGGGCGGTTCGGGCCGCAAGGTAACAGAATGAGGGCAGGGGAGGGAACCCAAGCGTTGCTGCCGAACGTAAGTACTACGCCGAGTCGCCGGCCGCGCCACCTAGTCCCCGCCCGGCGGTTTCTCCGGCGGCCCCGCTCGGATTCTGCCCGGCGCGTAGTATACTTCGCCCTCGTTTCTCACCTTTAGCCTTCCCGCCTATGCCCCGGCTCCGCGACGGTAGCTTGCTGATTTCCCAGCCCTTTCTGGGCGACCCCAACTTCGAGCGGACCGTGGTGCTGCTGTGCCAGCATTCCGACGAGGAGGGCTCTTTTGGCCTCGTGCTCAACCGCGACGCAAACCTGCGCCTGGGCGACGTGCTGGAGCTGCCCGGCGGCGACGCCTCCCCCGCGGCTGGCCTGCCGCTGGGCCTCGGCGGCCCCGTGCAGCCCGATACGCTCCACTACCTGCACCACCGCGCCGACATCCCCCACGCCGTGCACCTGGGCCAGGACGTGTACTGGGGCGGCGACTTCGGCGTGCTGCTCGGGCTGCTGCTCAGCGGCGAGCTGGGCGCCCCGGATGTGCGCCTGTACGTGGGCTATTCGGGCTGGACGGAAGGGCAGCTGGCGGCCGAGGTCAAGGAAAATGTTTGGATTGTGCACCCTAATGCTGCCGGGAAAGTATTTACTTTGGATAATGATGCCTTCTGGCGCGCGATTCTGCGCGAAAAAGGTGGCCGCTTCCGCGTCCTGTCCAACTACCCCACGGACCCCCGCCTCAACTAACCAACTCCCTTCGCCTTCGCGCCTCCACTGCCGCCTTTCCCGGCCTTTCTCCCTGACCTATGCTACCCGAAAACGATAACGCCGCCCCAAACCCGTCCGAGCAGCCGGAAGAGTCGCCCATGAGCATCTTCGAGCGCCGCCTGGCCGAAATCCAGGCCCGCCAGAACGCCTCGGCTGCTCCGGCCCCGGAGCCCGCGGCGGATGCCGCCCCCGCGCCAGCCGCGGAAAATGCCGCCGAGGCCGCCGTTGCCTCCACTACCACCGACGAAATAACCGAGCGCCCGGCCCAGGGTGCTGCCACGGCCGCCGGTGAGCCCGCCGGTGCCGGCACGGCCGAAGCCCCCGCCGACGCTACGCCCGCCACTGAGCCCGTCGAAGCGCCGGCTGCCGAGCCGGTGGTATCTGAGTCGCTGGCCCGCGCCGAAGACCACTACGGCAGCCATAACCCCGGCGTCGAAAGCGCCCACGCCGCCGCGGCCGAAGCATCCACCGAGCCCGCGCCGACTACGCCCGAGCCTGCCGCTGAGCCGGCTGCCGAAGTAGACCCGGCCGCCGCCGAAACTGCTTCCGACGAAACTGGTGCCGCGCCCGAAGCTACTGCTGCGGAAGAAGCCGAACCCTCGCACCCGGCCGGCGTGGAGCCCGCGCCCGTCGTGGTGCTGCACTCGGCCGAGGATATCGACGCGGCCCCGGCCGAACTAGCTTCGCTGCCGACTTCGGCTAACGCCTCAGCCACGGAAGCCGCCGCTGAAGCGGAGGCCCTGCCCGGGTCCGACGAGGAAGAGGAGTACGTGCCCGAAACGCCCGCCCCGGACTTCGCTCAGCTCGACCTGCCCAGCCAGGCCGCCCACCTACTCACGCTGCTGCGCCGCGCCGATGCCCGCCAGAACCGCAAGCAGATATTCGATCTGTACCGCCAGTACGAAACGGGCATTGGTACCGACCGCACCGCCGCCCGCCAGCGCTTCACCGAAGGCGGCGGCGAAGGCGACGACTTTGCCTACGGCGGCCCCGAAGGCCACGCCGAGCTTACTAAGGCCCTGCAGGAGTTCCGCGAAAGCCGCGCCCGCGACGCTAAGGCCGAGGACGAGCAGCGCCTCAAAAATCTGACCCACAAGCAGTACCTGCTTTCCCAGCTGCGCCAGCTGATCGAGTCGGCCGAAACCAAGGACAGCTCGGTGCGCATCAAGGCGCTGCAAACCGACTGGAAGGCCACCGGCCCCGTGCCCCAGAAAGACGCCCAGGAGCTGTGGAACAGCTACCATGCGCTGCTGGACATGTACTACAACAACCGCGGCCTGTTCTTCGAGATGAAGGAGCTGGACCGCCGCCGCAACCTTGAGGCCAAGGAAGCCCTGGTAGTGCGCGCCGAAACCCTGGTGGAGCAACCCAGCATCAACAAGGCCTTGCAGGAGCTGCGCCAGTTGCACGAAGACTGGAAGCACGTCGGTCCCGTGCCCAACGAGCAGCGTGACCCGATCTGGAACCGCTTCCTGGCGGCTTCGGAAAAGATCCACGACCGCAAGAAGGAGTTCCTAACGGCCCGCAACACTCAGGAAACGGCCAACCTGACCCGCAAGACGGCTATTCTGGAGCAGATCAAGCCCTACGCCGAGTTCCAGACGGAGCGCGTAAACGAGTGGCGCGCCAAAACCGACGAGCTGCAGAAGCTCAAGGAAGAGTGGGACGCCGCCGGCCTCGTGCCCCGCGACAAGGCCGAACAGCTCAACAAGCAGTTCTGGGGCGCTTATAAAGGCTTTTTTCAGCGGAAAAACCAGTTCTTCAAATCCCTGGACGAGGAGAAAAATGCCAACCTCAAGCGCAAGCTCGACCTCTGCGAGCAGGCTGATGCCGCACTGGTCAACCCGAACTGGGAGGAAGGCCGCGAAATCGTGATTCGCCTGCAGAAGGAGTGGAAGCTCATCGGCCGCGTCCCGGAAAAGCAGTCGGACAAAGTCTGGAACCGCTTCCGCACTGCCTGCGACGCCTTCTTCGAGCGCAAAAACGAGGAGGCCAAACAGCGCGTACAGCAAGCCCAGCAGGTGTCGCAGGAGCAGGCCACCCACCTCGACCGCGTGGCCGAGGCCGTGGCTGTCCTCACCACCGACGAGCCCGGCACGCTGGCCGGCTTCCAGCAGCACGTCGCCGACTGGCGCGCCTTCGACGGGGCCGCCGGTAGTGCCCGAGGCGCTTCGGAGCGAGCCGAGGAGAAATTCCAGTCCCTAATGAGCAAGTACCTGGACGCTGTGCCCGGCCTGTCGTACGCCGAGCGCACGGACTTGCTGTTTCAGCTGCAGGTGGAGCGCCTCAAGTCCAGCGCCGACTCGCAGCAGGCCCTCTACAAAAAGGAGCAGACGCTCCGCCGCGACATCAACGAGCTGGAAAACGACATTGCCACGCTGCAAACTAACCTGGAGTTTTTCGCCCGCTCCAAGAATGCTAGCCAGCTGCGCGAGGAGTACCAGGGCCGCATCGACGAGGCTAAAACCCGGATCGAAGGCCTGAAGCGCCAATTGAAAATAGTGCGCAGCTAAGCTCTTCTGACGTACTGGCACCAGCTATAAAGGCACCTGATTTTCAGGTGCCTTTATAGCTGGTGCTGGCTCATGGGCCGAGCTGCCGGTCCTGGTTTTTTATTTCCATCGAACAGTGTGTTGCTCTGTTGATTAGTAATTCTTCAAGGTTTGAGGTGCGGAAAATTATAGCGGAGGTAATTGCACATTACGTCCGGATGAGTAGTTTTGCACTACCATTCGCCTCCTTAGCTCAGCTGGTAGAGCAACTGACTTGTAATCAGTAGGTCGCTGGTTCGATCCCGGCAGGAGGCTCTTTACCACCGCAATAGCCGCTCTTATAGGGCGGCTATTGCTGTTTCTAGCCCGTATGGGCGCTTTTTGCCGGGTGCTCATCCCTAGTATCCGGCTTTATACCGGCCTAAAAACCGGCCCACTATCCGGCCCACTATGCCAAACCGCCCCCGACTCCCGCTCAACAAGATTACGCTGCACGTCAAGCTCCGGCGCCTGGATGCGGCCGGAACCTACGCCACGCGCATGATTGCCTACTTCCACGGTACCGAATTTTCGGTCTTTCCCGGCGTGCGCATCCTGCCCACGCGCGAGCTGCCCGGCCGCAAGCCGGAAAAGCTCTGGGACCCGGACACGATGCGCGTGACGGCCAACCACCCCGAGGCAGCCGTCATTAACGAGCGGCTGGCCCACTGGGAAACCCGCGTGCGTGACGCCTTCCGCACGCTCGCCGGCCCGGGCGGCATGCAGGAGGTCACGCGGGAGATGATGGAGGCGCACCTGTTCCCGGAAGCCGAGAGCGAAATCAAGAAGAAGCCGGTCGTAGCCGACCCGCGCACACTGAACTTCGTGCAGCACTACGAACAGTGGGTGGCCGAAAACCAGGGCATTCTCAAGCCGGCCTACCTGCACAAATTCAAGTCGGTGGCCAAGCTGCTCCAGGCGTTCCGGCCCAAGGCCCGGGCGGCCGACCTGGATGAGGCCTTTACCAAGGACTACCTGCGCTTCCTGCTCAAGAAGGGCAGCTCCGACGCCACAATTTCGCGGGAGTTCAAATGGCTGCGCATCGTGGGCAACCGTACGGGCATCCCGGCCGATGTCAAATGGCTGCGCTACCAGGAGAACAGCGCCGCGCAGCTCGACCTGCATAAGGAAGAGCTCCAGCAGCTGATCCGGGCGCGTATGCCTACGGCGGCCCTGACCGAGGAGCGGGACCGGTGGCTACTCGAATGCTTCGCCGGCCGGCGGGATGCGGATATGGAAAGTCTGTCGGCCCTGCAGCTGGAGGCAGTCGATACGGCCGAGGGCATCATCACCTGCCTGCGCCACGCCCAGAAGAAAACCACCCAGCTCACCCTGGCCCCGCTGCCTCCGCTGGCGCTGGCCATCGGCGAGCGGTGGAACTGGCAGTTGCCCATCCGTACAAACCAGTACCGCAACCGCGTTATCAAGGAGGTGGCCAAAGCGGCCGGGCTCACGCGCAAGTTCAACATCATGCACATCAGCGGCGGCGCCGTGACCGACAAGCACCGACCCGTGCACGAGATCATTACTACCCACACGGCCCGCCACACCTGCGCCTCGCTATTGCTTGAGGGTTCCGACGGCGACAAGTCGCTGTCCAGCTTCGTGCTGGGGCATACGAGCAAGGATATTACCGACCGTTACGCCAAGGACAAGGTGCGGCGGGTAGCGCCGAAGGTGCTGGCGGCCTGGAAAGAGGTGCTCGGCGACTGCTACAACAGCACGCCGACCTGGTAGCTCAGCAGCGGTCTAAATGCAGGGCATGGAATACGCATGCCACTAAACTACGGTAGCCTACGCGCTGCTGCTCTTCCGGATAGCGGGTCAGGTACTCGTCGATGAGTAGCCCGGCGGACTGAAACGGCCCGATGGCCTGCCAGTCGTGCTGCGTGATAGCTACGTCCACCGTGTCGCGGTTAAACATAGCCCGCTCGAAGCGAAAGATTATAGGGTCGGCTTGGCGGTCTATTACCTTCATACCGATTACCCAGTGGGCATTTGATTCCATTTCTGTCATAGTAGACTTGATAAATTAACCTTTGCTAAAACGTGGCTATTTGCTTATATCCTTCATATGGTCTTGATAAAGGCTATTCATCCAACCGCGAGCCTCTTCTTGGGAAAATGATTCAAACCAATAATGAACGACGCGCTCGTCGCTGTGCCCCTTCGCCTGCCAAATTTCAGGGTAGGTCGCGTTTTCTGGCACAAAGTCATATGCCTTTATCTGCATAACGAGCCGTGGGGTACCATAATCAGGATGTGTATGGAGTAGCTCAACCTTGAGTTTACCTTCGTCAAACTCGTATATTTTTGGGGCTGGTAGTGATTCGCTCATACTGCCAAGGTAGATATTCAACAGTACCTTTGTGCCATGACTGAGAAATTGCGCTACATCGGCCCGCCTACCGACGAGTTCCAGCCCGACGAAATTTACCCGGTGCTCTGGAATGTTCATCAGGGCTTCCTTGAGTTGAAAAAGATCGGCGGTAAGGAGCACAAGTACGCATCCTTGTCCATGCTGCTGAAGTTTTGGCGCCCACCAGCTGAGCAAACCCCCGATCTAGTGATCTGACGAAAAAGCCCCGACCATCCGGCCGGGGCTTTTTACTTACCGTCTCATAAAGTACCAGCCAACGGCCAAACAGACTGGGTACGCCACTAGGCCCACCCGCAACACCGTTCGCAGCAGCCTTTCGAGTAGCTGGCCAGCAAAGGCCATTCGAGTACGATGGAGCAGGCCCGCCTCGAAGGTGCCATCCGCGAAAGCCTGCACGGCGCGCCGCCATAGCAGCCGATCCGGGAGCCAGGCCGCATCCGGATCCGGGCTGACGTAGTAGCGCGGCACGTAGGCCAGCTGCCGGGCTTCGTTGAGCCCGGGCGTGAAGGCGTAGAAGGTATAGGCCCCGCCCACGGCTAGCAGTCCGATGAAGCTGGCCAGCGCGGGCAGCCAGTAGGCCGCGCCGGCCGTGGCAGCAAAGAGCAGCGGGCCGGTACCGAGCAGCGCGAAGGCCAGTGCCGACACCACCCGCCACGTCAGGCGCTGCCGGTGAAACTTGCCGTGCAGGCTGTCGGCGCCGCCGTTCTGCGTGAAGTCGGTCACATCGCGCCGAATCCAGAATGGAACGGCCAGGTAGAAGAGCAGCAGCGCGGCGGGCTGGGAGAGCCAGAGTAGCCAGATCATAGGTTATTGAACCTCTTCCGGATTTCGGCGTCACGAAAAGTAGCGGGCCGCTGCGTAATGGACTCCTTCTGAAAAGATTCTATTTGCGCAGCCTCTTGCCGGGCCTTGTTAGCCGTCCAATGATAAAATTGTTTAGCCCAGGCAGCACGCCCTGCAATGACCATGAGTAGGCCGCCCACAACGTTATGCACCGCTTCCCAGAAACTGTCGCCGTGCCTTACGTCGATAATGATACACATTGCCAGCGCCAAGGGCAGGCCAATGGCCGCCCCAATAAGGCCGGCTACGCATTCTTGGCAGGGCATCCACAGCAGCAACACAGGCCACGCCAATACGTTAACCCGGCCGTTCTTGTCGTTGAGGCTCTTCGAGCCGAACATGCCGGTCACCAGCGGGAAGATGGGAAACACCAGCGCCGCCACGCCGGCGCCGATGAAGCGGCCGGTGCCTTGCGGTACCAGCAGCACGGTGAGGGTGAGAATTACGAAACAGGCCAGCAAAAAGGGCCACACGCGCCAGTTCTTGAACATGGTAGTAGGGGTAAGGGTAAAGAAAAAGAAAGGGATGGAGGCCTACGCCTCGGTGTGCGAGATGGGCCCATCAGCGCCCAGCCAGATGCGGCGCACGTTGGCAGGCTGGCCGATTTTGAAGGGGGAGCGGCGCGCCCCGACCATGCGGCTGCTGGGGAAGCGGGCAATGCAAACGCAGTTGCCCTGGTTGCCGCCCAGAATGTGCAGATAGCCGGCCGTGTCTTCGCCGACGTAAATACCGACGTGGCCGCCGCCGTCGCGGTCAAACACAACCACGTCGCCGAGCATCGGCGTGGGCACGGGCTTGCCCCAGTTCAGCCAGTCTTTGGCACGCAGGGCAATGCGGGCCGGGGGGTAGTTGGCATCGTGGGCGCAGACGGCCACGAACAGCCCGCACCAGGGCGTTTCGTCGGCGGTGTAGTCCCGGCTCAGGCCGACCTCTTTGGCCCACCCCAAGATTTGGGATGAGCTGCCAGGGCCCACGATTTCACGGGTGCCAAACTTGGCCAGGGCCTGCAGCAGGATATTCGGAGCCCCCTCGGTGGCGAGGTAGGCGTACTTTTTGGGAAGCGTTACCATTATTCAGCTTGGTTTACAGGGTTTTCGGACACCGTCGCATCGGTGCCCACGGATATGTTCTGGCCACTGACGGCGGCTGTTTTGGCCGTTATCTGGGTATCGGGCGTCTTCTTCTCCAGCTGCACCGTCTTGTAGGTGTCGGCCAGCTTGCCAGCTCCGAGCAGGGCCGTTACCAGCGTCAGGTTGGCAAAGACCACCTGCACGTAGACCAGCATCTGCGCCTCAGCCCGCTCCAGCAGGAAAATCCGGTATTCCAGGTAGCCGGTGAGCAGCACGAAAAAGAAGATGGTGAGCAGCCGCGGGCTGAAGCGCTCGTTTTCCACAAAGGATTTTACCCACAGCGTGGCGAGCTGCCGAAGCGTGCCGGCGCGGATCAGCCAGATCAGCAGCAGCAACGCGCCGGCGGAGAGAACCAAGTAGGGCCACCAGTGAGGCGGCGCGGGAATGGTGAAGGTCATGGCGGGTTCAGGAAGCAGGACTGGCCTTGCGGTTGCGGAAAAACCAGAAAAGCAGCAGCGCCACCACCAGGCCGAACAGGACCAGCAGCGTCCAGAAGGCATCCTTCACGTACAGCCAGATTCGCTCCCCGGTGCTGAGCGCCTTCATAGGGGGCTGCAGCGGGCCGGTGGTGATGACTTTCTTTTCGTAGGCCAGCTTCTCCGGCGCGCTGGTGACGGTGGTGTGCGGCAGGCCCTTGGCATCTACCCATGTGCGCACCGTGAGCGGCCCCAGCACCTGCACGAGCGTATCCCGGCGCAAAGCCGGCCGGGCCGCCAGGATGGCCCGCAGCCGCAGGGCGTAGGCAATGCTGTCCTTGGCGTGCAGCTGGTGGGCGGCTGAGCGCATGAGCGAATCCACCAGCGCATTGTCGCTGGCCGGCGTGCTCACCGCCGGCGTGTGTACAGTGACGGTGGCGCCGGGTCGGTAGATGGTGTCATGCTCGACTACGGTGCGCACGGTTTTGCCCACGAGCTCGGGGTGCTGGGTTACCAACTCGGTGAGCTGCTGATCCGGGGGCGTCTCAGCTTTGTGTTGGGCTACGATGCGCTGGGCACGTTCGAGTTGCCGGCTGCCGGTGCAGCTGGCCAGGACAAGGAGCAGGCAGAGGTGAAAGAGGTGTTTCATGGGTTGGGCGTGGTTAGCGGCGCGCGGCGAGTTGGATGCGCACCGTAGTGAGGGTTTCTTGCAATTCGGCATTCTGCTTGGTGCTGGCGGCGCTGGCCGTGCTGACCATGCTTTTGGTTTCGGCAATGGATGCCTGCACTTCGGCCAGCTTTCGGTCGGCCTCCTTGAGGTGGGCTTCTTTCCATTCCAGCAGGGCACGGGTATTTTCTTTGTTGGAGGCCACGTCAGCCCGAATCGCGCCGCCCCAGGCCGCAATGGCCAGGCAGAGGGTCACGATGATGGCCAGCAAGGGGAAGGGGAGCGTAATAGAGTTGTCGGGGTTAATTTTCAGCGCGGCCATAGCGGGACGTGGGGAAGCAGGTGGAATGGTGATGGGGCAGGTTTAGAGTGTAATCCAAGACCAAGGGCCCGCCCCTCCCGTGGTGACAATTGGGGCATACCGGTTCAGTCTATCGGCGGCCGTGGGGCCAGTACCCTCAAAAAATTTGTACTCGAACACCTGTACGCCCGCCTTGTAAAGCGCCAGGTTATCGTAGTCGCCGTAGTCGGCCCCGGTATTCGGGTTAACCGTTCCTACCAGCAGGCCAGTGGTTGAGCCGGGCGGGGTGAAAGTGCCGGCCTCATCGTAGAGTAGGGTGTCGTTTAGATAGCCTTTCACGCGCCCGCCTTGGTAGAGAAAGCGCACGTCGTTCCAGCTGCCAACAGTCGTGACGACCGGCAGGGTAGCGCGAATCAGTACCGTGCCATTCGCTGCGAATAACTCGTACTTGCCGGCCACGAAGCCGCGGATGATTGCCACATGGGTGTTGTTGTCACCGAAGGCAAACAGGTACTGTGCCGAGTCGTCCAGCGGCCGGTGTTTGAGGCGCATCTCGAAATCCTGCCCGAGGATGAAATCCGCGCTGGCCGGGCCGAAGCCGTACGTGCCGCCTGAGAGGCGCACCGCGTAGTTGGGCGGGGCCGCTGGCTCGTAGGCCGCGTAAGTAGCTGCCGTGCTGACCAGAGTGGCGCCGTGGCGCTGGAGCTGGCCGCCGAGGGCCTGTAGGTGTGCAATAGCCATGGATCAGATGCCGGTAACGGTGATGCGCAGCACGGTCCCGGCCGGGGCGTAGCGCAGACTGGTAATGACCAGGCCCGTCAAGGCCAGCAGCGTCGAGCCGAGCGTGGTTTTGTTGCCTCGGGTAGCGACGTGCACCGTTTGCTTGGTCGTTTCGCTCTGCACGCTGCAGGCCGGCGTATCCTCAATGACCGTCACGGTGATGGGCGGCTTGACGTCGGAGAGGTTGGCCCAGATTTCGGAGAAGATGGCCGGACCCGTGGCCGTGTTGTCGGTCGTTAGGTTCAGCGTGGCCTGGCCGGCGCTGCCGACGACCGTGGCCGTGGCGTAAAGCGTCTTCACCCCGCCACTGACCACCAGCGTGCCTTGCGGCAGCACGGTGGTTTTGGCAATGATGCGCCTCCACCGGCCGGCCGTCACACCCAGCGCCGTAGACACCACGACGTTGAGGTAGGTGGCGTCCTCCGCTTCTGCGCTGGCACTGTCCCAGTAGTAGGTGCCGCCCAGTCCATCGGAGGAAGCGGTCTTGCCCATCAGCAGCACCAAGCCTGTTGCGGTGGGCGTCATGGCCTTCAGGTCCGCCAACGAGGAAGCCACCCGCACCTCGCGGGCGGCGGCGGCTTTGGTCGTGGCGTCGGCGGCGGAAATAGCGGTGGCGGTGTTTACGGCCTCCTGCAGTCGTTCGTGCATCGTCTTACTTCATCAGTCGGGTCCATCCTAAGCTCCCGTCGTTGCGGCGACGGTAGGTGTAGCGATAGGTGTTGCCGGCCGCGTCCACAGCATCGAACGTATCTCCGGGAGCCACATCCGCCGTGCCCACAAGCACAGAGGATGGAGCGCCGGAAACGGCAGGCGGGGCACCAGCGGTTTGTTGACCACTGGTGCCGTAGGCAATCAGGTCGCCGCTAGTCCAGAGGTGGCCGACGGCCGTGACGGCCGTAACCACCGCGCTGTTGTCGCGGATAGCGTAAGGGTCGCGCGAGGCGGCCAGCGTTTGTTCAGCAGTAGTCAGGCGGTCGGCCAGTACCTTGGCTTGCCGGGCATCGAGCACCTTGCCGGCCACTGTCGTGGTCAGGTTGTTGACCACGTCGGCACTGGCCACCTTCGCCGCCAGGGCGTTGGTGACGGTAGTAGCGAAGTTGGGGTCGTTGCCCATCGCGGCCGCCAGCTCGTTGAGCGCATCCAGCGCGCCCGGGGCCCCGTTGATTAGGCCGTTGATGGCCGCCGTGATGGCGGCCTGCGTGGCCGTGCTGACGGGCTTATTCAGGTCGGCCGTGTTATTGACGTTGTTCAGGCCCACGTCGGCCTTGCTCAGCGTCACGTCCCCGGTGCGGGTGTTGACGGAAGAGACACCAGCCGTGCCGCCCCCGCCGGCGCCCCGCTCATCAATGACCAGCCCGGTGCCAGCCAGCGTGTAGGTGGCGTCCGTGTCTATCACGCCCGGCCGCAGCCGCACAATGCCGGCCACCGTGACGGACCCCTGTAGTATAGTGCTGTCCTGCAGCATAGCTTCGGCCCCGGCGCTGACGTACAGCCCGGACAGCAGGCGGCAGCGCGAGAACGGGGTTACGGACCCGGTGACCGCTGGAGCAACGGCCGAAAAGATAGTATCGAACACGCGGGCGCTGGCATTGAACGCCAGGGGAGCGCCTTCCACCGAGGCACCGTTACCGAATAAGGAGCCGCCTCCGAATACAGCGGGTGCGGTAACCTGCACAATGCCCCGGTTCAGAAACACCACACAATCCTCGGTACCTGCATCGGCGGCTTCGGAGAGGGTATCGTAGGAAATCAGGGAGTTGGAGCTGACCGTGCGCACTGGGGCGTATAGGGCGTTGATGGTGGCTTCCTGCTCAGGCGTTAGGCCCGTGCCGCCCGCGCCCACGGGCACCCCGTTTATCAGCAGGCCCTGAACCGGGTCGTAGGTGAGTACCCCGTTGCCACCGACATTAGTCAACAGCAGGGCGGCGGTGTTGAGGGCCCCGCCCCCTTGAAAGTTGTATTCGGATATAACCGCCCCTGTGCCTTTGTCGGAGACAATGATGTTCAAGCCATCGGCCGCGCTTACATCGATGTTGTAGTTGTTGGCGCTGTCGTAGAGGCGCAGGCTTCCCCCGACTATTTCCACCTGACCCGTAACGGGGGCGTTTGCATTCGTACCGGCTAGGGGAATAGCAGGCGGGCCACCCGGGCCGCCGCTGGTGCGGGCCGTGAAGTCGCCCTCACCTTCCTCATTCAGCACGTACGTGCCTGGCTCCCAGCTGCCGTCTTCGCGCTGCTGCAAGGCATTTTCCAAGTCAAAGGCGCTGGCCGAAATGCCACGGACTACGACCGGCCGCAGTGTCTGGCCCTCGACATCCACCCGCCGCTCAATGCGGTACTGGGTGGGACGAATCTTGCCACCGTCGCGCAACGTGCGCGCCAGGTCCGCCGAGATGATGATTTCGGCCGGTAGGGTGGTGCCTTCCGGGGAAAGCTCCTCCCAATTCTCATCACTGGCCAAACCAGTAGGAGCGGGGATGCCAAACTCGTCCGAGCTATCCACCGCCAACAGCTTCTTGGCCTGAAACAGGCGCAGCTTACCCTGAACCACGTACTTGACCTCAAAGCCCAGCGGGTAGTCGCCGCGGGCAGGGAAGGGCGTGAAGTACTCGCGGCCGGCGAGCTGCGCGGCCACCGTGCCGGCCGCTACCCAGGTCGCCTTCACCGTGCGGCTGGTCAGGCCCGCATCGGCCATCACCGTCAACTCGCCGTTGACATCAATGGCCACGACGAGCTGCTTTTTCTTACCGGGCACGCCGGCCACAAGTTCCGCGTAGCCAGCATCATTCTGCACGGTGCACACGACTTCGGGGCAGAGCGTTTTCGGGTCCAGCGTCGCCAGAGTGCTGGCCAGCGACGGCATGCCGGGGAAGGGCTGCAGAAACTCCACGACCTTATCAGCCCCGCGCAACGCGTTGGCGTTGCGGATGGCGACACGGTGGGCGGGGACCTTACGGTCCTTGCCGGTGGCCGTGTTGCGCACGAGCATCAGCGTTTCCCCCGGCACTAGGCCAGTGCCCTCCATCTCGGGAATCGTATCGAGGTTGTAGCTCATCGCACCGTCAGTTTTAAATAGTCGTCGTTCACCTTCAGGTAGTTGTTGGTAGCCGGCGGTAGGGTCAGGCCCGCATCGTCGCCGTTGCCCGCACCCAGCCAGTCGACCTGCTCCAGGGCTACCACGCCACCGGTGAGCGGGTAAGCCCGCTGCTCGGTGACCTGGTAGACCTCGTCGGTGACGAAGCGGCGGCCGTTCACGCGCAGGTAGTCGAGCCGGCAGATCAGGTAGAGCTTTTCGTGCAGGTAGTCGGGCAGAAACAGGGTTTCGAGCAGGATTTTGCGCTGGGCTGTGGAGGCCAGCAGCGCGGCCGAGCCGTTGCTGTTGCGATGCACGTTGAGCGTGCCGGCGGGCTTGAGCCGGAAAAACGCCGCTTCCACCCGCAGCCGGGGCAGCACGCCGTTGACGGCCGTAGTCCAGACCATGCCGTAGGCGTTGTCGGTATTCTTGTACTCTACCACCACCGTGCCCTCGTGCTCATCGGCCAGGGACAGCGGCTCGCTCAGCAGCACGGCCGTCGGCCAGCCGGCGCGGGCACCGGTGAGCTCGACCTGGTAGTTGTCTTCGGGCAGCCCGCCCAGGTCGAGGGTGGTTTCCCACACGTCGAACCCCGGACCCGTTAGCTCCCACTGTACCAGCACGTCCAGGCTGCTGGTGGGCTGCCAGGGCCGGCCAATCACTAAGTACTCTTCGCCGTTGGCCGGATTCTTCTGCCGGGCGCGCACCAGGTAGGTGCCGCTCACCCCGCCACTGAGCACCACGCGGCCAGTCTGCAGCAGGTTTTCGGGCAGTACCTGATCGGCGGCGCGCAACTGGGTCCAGCCGTCGCCGTTGTCGAAGAGTTGAATGGTGAGCGGCAGGGCCGTGCCGGTGAGCTGCTGCACGCGGGTAGCGGCCTGGGTGAGCACCTGCGTGCCGCCGCGGTGGGTGCGCACGGTGGCCGTGACGGCGGTGTAGTTGCTGAGCACCTGCACGCGCACCTTGTCACAGCGCTGCACCTTCTGGTAGTAGAGCGGCCGGACGCGGTGGCCGAGCCGGGTTTGCTGGCAGAACAGCACGTTGTCGGCCGTCTCGAAGGCGGCGCAAGTATCAGTGTCCACCACGGGCACGAAGCGCAACGGGTTGAGCAGCGGGGCCTGGAACACGCGGGCCGGGGCCGGCGGCGCGTACACGCAGCTGCCGTCCTCGTAGGTGGCCAGCGGGTTGCGGTTGGTCGCCTTCGCGTCCATGCAGCCGCCAATGCTAGCCGCCGAGATGGTGAATAGCTGCGAAATCTGCGCCCCAGCGCTGTCCCGGATGATGGCCTCGTAGTCGCCGGGTGCAATGCCGCTGATTTCGAGGTAGCCGAAGGCATCCACCGGCTCGGGCTGCGCCGTAACGCCGGCAATGGTCACGGTGACGGGCAGCACGCCGCCGAGCGTTTCTAGCTGCACGCTGCCGGTAGCCTGCTGGGGTAGCGGTGCCACCGGCGTCAGGCGCAACAGCACGAGTGGGCCGGTCGGGGCCACGTAGCCACAGTCCACGCTGTTCTCTACTACCTCCAGGTAAGCATACGGGTAGCCCAGGCGGGCCCGGATCCGTACGCGGGTGGTGCCCTCACAGAAGGAGGTGATGACCGAGTTCATGGCCCGGCCCCGCTCAGCGGTCGAAACCCCCGCGTGGCCCGAATCGGGCGGAAGGCTGTCGGCCGTGATGCGCCGGGGATAGTCTGCGTAGTAGTAGACGCGCCAGGTAAGGCCGGAGCTCGTCGTAAATTGATCTACCTCCGGATCAATGGGCCCGCCGCCCCCGCCCGGGCCGGGCACGGAGTAGAACAGCGTAATACCATAATTCAGGGCATCTTTCACCGACACGGTGGCCTGCTGGCCCGGCACGACGGCGAAGACGGTTTGCCCTTCAACAAAGCTACCAACCGTGCCCAGGCGGGCCCGGAACGGCGGGTGCGAGGTGTTGACGCTGATTGTGACGGTGCTGCCGACCGGCTGGTAGCTGATCTCGCCCGTCAGGTCGCCGGGGCTCGTAGGCGGCAAGGCGCACTGCGTAGCCGCCGGATCCTGGTCCACCCGCGCAAACGGGTAGGTCCCGATGGAAACCACGGTGACGCCCACCAGCGGGTTGCCATTGGCTTCGTCGCAGTACTCTTCGATGATGACGGTGCCGGGCGCGAACTCTCGGGCGGGCACCTCCGAGCCCGGCAACTTCACGGGCTTGCTTTCATCCAGCGCCGTGCGCGCGCCGGCAATCACCTCCAGATTGACGTCGTTGAAGGTGATTGCCTGCTGGTAGTTGGCCAGCGGATAGGTAAGTACGTCGAGCGTTTGAATGGCCATGCTTAGCGGGATAGGGGCATAAGCTGCGCACAGCGCCGCAGCGTGAAGTCGCCTTCCTGCTCCTGCAGGTTGTGCTTGAAATCCAGCACCCAGCCCTCGCAGACCTGGCCCGCATCATTGCGGAAGCGGACGCGGCCCCGTGGGTTGGCCAGCAGCGCAGCTACCTGCTCGCGGGTGATGGCGGGCTTGATTTCGTAGGATTGAGGCAGCCAGAGCGGCGCGGGCAGGCTGGCAATGGGCACGGAAGCCTTTTCGGCCACGGCTACGGGCTCGGTATTCAGGCGGCTGCTGAACTCGTTGTTACCCTCTCCGAAGGTGAAGCGCACCATCTGCTGCAACTCGTGGCGCAGGCCGGCCCCGAAGGCCCGGGCGTGGCGCAGCAGCGTGCGGGCCGGGCTCAGGCGGGCATTGTAGACTGTATCGGGCGAGAAGATGCCGTCCAGAGCGGCAAAGAGCTGGTTACGCTCCGTTTCGAAGCCGCCGTCAGCCTTGCGCAGCAGGCAGATCAGGAACGTGTCGTTGTCGCTCGTGTTGTCGGTGCTCTGCGAGTCATCGTAGCGCTTGCGGCGGGTGTTTTCCAGGTAAAAGCCACCAGTGATGAGCGAGCTGATGAAGGAATAGGCGTTTTTCACCGCCGTCAGCGGCAGGGACCACTCGCGGCGGGTATTGAACTCGTCCAAGCCGTTGACCTGCTCGGTCTGCCATTTCTGGAAGCCCAGCTCGACAGCGTTGAAGTGCTCATCTTCCAGCGTGTTGAGCTTCGTTTCGGTCGGCGTGGTGAAGTCGACGACGATGTTGTCATTGTAGAAATACGGCACGGACTCCACCCGCACCACGGGCGCGCCGGCGGGGTTCTTTTCCACGCCCATGCCCAGCCAGTGGGTGGCGGCCAGCTGCTCGAAGCTGTTTTTCCACGACAGCGAAAACGGCTTTTTAGTCAGCGGAAACCCGCGCACGGCAAAGCCACTGGCCAGCAGAGCCAGGGCGCCTTCGCCGTCCTGCGCGTAGGCCGGTACCGTGTCGGTGCGGCCGAAAAACTCCGAGTGAAAGGCGGGTGTCGTGTCGGTGAGCGACTGGCAGATTCGCTCCAGGGCCTCGTAGGCTAGCAGGCCCACGCAGTCAGTGGGCTCCGTGGCCGTTTCGGCCTGCATGACGAAGCTGGAGCCGGGTAGCACCGTGCTGATGACTTCGAAGGAGTAGCCGGGCCCGGCCGGATCGGAGTAAATATCATCTACCTCCAGCAGGGCGTAGAGGTATACTTTATCCCCAAATGCCAGCGGGCGCGTGCTCTGAAGCGTGAGCGGGATATCCCGGTTGAAGTTGCTGTTGCCGACGGTCTGCTCCACGGTTGCCAGCACCACGGGCGCTTCCAGGTTGATGCGGAAGTAGTAGGTGGCCTTGACGTGGTGAAACTTCGAATCAAAGAAAATAGGGATAGGGACTCCCTGTTTGATCGTGAGCCGGGTGTTCAGCGTGAAGGCAAAGCCAAAGGGGCCGTTTTCCTTGGTGGTGTAGATGGGAACCTCGGCGTGGTCGTTGCCGGTGGGCACCGTGACCGGGCCGTTGGGCAGCACGCCAATGCCGAACTCGTCGGCGGTGGGCTCGCCCACGCCGAAATAGAGCGTCTGAAAGCGGCTTTCGCCGTTGTTCACGTAGTTCGACGGGCCGACCAGCGGCGTATCCACCACTTTGCCTTCGTAGCGCTTCACGATGGCTTTGCTGTGCAGCGAGACGGTGACGGGCGCCAACGCGGGCAAGGCGGCGCCGCTGAGCGAGGTGGTGCTGAGCAGGTCCACCTGCTTGTCGGTCTGGTTGAGCACCTGCTGGGTGAAGTCCTCATTCTCCACGTTGCAGCGGAACTCCAGCGCCGTGCGCTGGGCAGCCCGGAAGGCCAGGCGGCCGACGTAGTAGGGTGCCCACAGGAACGTATTGGGGTCGTACTGCTCAATGGTGAGGCGCACGTCGGCCTGAATGCCGCGCAGCTCGTCCATGCGCTCCAGGTACTGCTTTGCCCGCTTGATAAAGCCCAGCTGCACCGTGTACTCGGTGGTGATGCCGTGTAGCTTCGGGTCGCGGTGCAGCTGCAGGCCCAGCTGTTCCCAGCCGATGGGGTCCTCTTCGGCGTCCACCACTAGGCGCCCGAGTTCGTCGGAGTCCAGCGTAAAGCGCAGAGCAGGAGAGGTAGAAGCCACGGGCAGGGGAATAATGTGTGTAAAATAATTACTTTATTTCCAAAGTAACCAATCCCTACCCATTTTCCGGGCGCTGCTTCTGCTCCAGGTACTCGAAATAGGCGTGAAACTCGAAGAGGGGCAGCTCGGCCGGCTGGTGCACGCCATGCTCGGCCAGGATGGCGCAGAGGTGCGCAAAGCTGCGCCGCATCAGCACCAGCACGTTGTCGGGGTGGCCGTCGTCGAAGACTTCCGGCCGGACCATATCCAGCATCCAATTATCCACCTGCTGCATCGTGTGCAGGTGGCTGGGGTCGGCGGAATCAATCCAGCCCGACAGTGCCAGGACGCGGCGCCTCTGCTGCTGGGCGTAGGCTATTTCGCGCGCTTGGTCCCCGAAGCGGGCCGGGAACTGCCGGCTTAGCTCGGTCTGAAGTTTTTTTTTACTTCCTGGCAGATATCCTCTACCAGGCCCGCCGTCAGCCCCCAGCCGCTGAGCTGGTTGAGTAGCTCCTGCAGCCCGTCATCTTCGCACTTGGCGGGCGTCGGCTGCCCGTCCACGGCGGCCACCAGGCAGCCAAAAGCCAGCGTTTCGGGGCTAAACTGCTCCAGGGCGAAGTTGAAGTTGTAGTGCAGGTGGGCCAACTCGTCGGCGGCGTCAGCTGAGCGGCCGGCGGCCATGAACTGCGCCAGCCGCTCGAAGTGCTTGTTCACGTCGGCCATGGTCGAGCCGATGCCCGCCGCCTGCACGAGCCGGCACTGAAACTCGCTGTGGCGCTGAGCCGGCAGCTCGTGCATGGACTGGTAGAGGGTAACGATGTGGCCGTCAGCAAGCGGGAGGGTGCGCATAGAAAAGCAGGTAGGGGAAGGGCGAAGATAGGAAGCCGTGTGGTAAAGTATTTAATTTACTCACATTATGGCAGAGAACCCGATTTCCCACAGAGACCTTTTCGACCAGCTGGGGCCCGGCCGGCAGGAACTGGACGAGTATCAAAAGTCCGTCGCCGCACTCAACCGCAGCTACAAGGCCATGTCCAAGCTGCTCGACGCCGACGGCCAGCGCATTGCTGCAGGCCTGGCTGGCATCGCCGAGAGCAACAAAACCCTGGCCGAGCAGGTCAAGGGCCTCAACGTGGCCAACGAGCAGGAGCGACAGAGCCTGGCAGGCCTGTCTACCGAAATCGGCAAGCTGGCCCGGGAGCAGGAGAGCTACAAAAATGCGCAGAAGGGGCAGGCGGAGGTACGCCGGCAGGTAGCTGACGCAACCAAGGCCGCCAGCACAGAGCTGAAAAAGCTGCAGGCCGAGCTTAAGGAGGCGTTTACGGCTAAGGATGCGGACCGCATCACCAAGGCCGCGCTGGCCGTGCAGCAGTATAAGCGCGACACGGACCAGCTCAACAAGGCTGTACGTGGGGCCAATTCTGAGCTGACGGCCGCCGCCGGCTCCTACAACCGGCTCACGATTGAGACGCAGCAGTTGGGCGAGAAGATTCGCGCCCTGCCCGGCGGCTTCGAAGCCACCAACGCGGAAGCGAAGAAGCTCAAGCAGCAGTTTTCGGACAACACGCAGAAGCTAAAGGATTTCGACCGGGAGCTGAATCAGAACTTCCGGGAGGTCGGTTCCTACGCCAAGGGTATCCTGGAAGCCGTGCGGGCCCTGAACAGCCAGAAGGTGGCCCTCACCAGCGAAGTGCAGGCCCTGAAGATGCAGGCCAACGCCACGCACCTCAGCGCCGACGAACACCGCAAGCTGCGCGCCGAAATCGAGCGGACCGAATCCGAGCTGCAAAAGGTCACCGGGGAGCTGAATAACTACGGCGCCGCGGCGAAGAAGGGCGGCAAGGAGTCGCAGTCGTTGGGTGCCGGCGCGGCCGGCATGGCCAATAACTTCCTGGGGGCTTACCTGGGGGTGACAGCGCTGGCCGGGGCGGTGGCGAAGACCTTCGAAAGCGTGGCCGAGTATTCCGACCAGCTCGCCGACGTGCGCAAAACTACCAACCTCTCCCGCGAGGCTACCGACCAGCTGGCCGAGAGCTTGAAAAAGGTAGACAGCCGGACCTCACTATCCGGCCTGCTGGACATTGCGCAGGTGGGCGGGCAGCTGGGGGTAGCAGGCAAGGATATTGAGGGGTTTACCAAAGCCATTGATATCAGCGTGCAGGCCCTAGAAGATGACTTTAAGGGTGGCGCTGAGGAAATTGCTACGTCGCTCGGCAAGATCAGCTTTGTGTTTAAGAACACATTGGGCAAGGACCAAAACCAGAATCTGCTGGCCATCGGTTCGGCTATCAATCAAATTAGCGCCGACGGGGCTGCTACCCCCACCTTTCTAACCGATGTGGCTCTGCGCGTGGGCGCAACAGCATCTAATGCTCGCCTGGCACTGAAAGATGTGTTTGCCTACGCTGCTGTGCTGCAGGAAACAGGCTTCAACGCTGAAACATCTGGCACATCTCTGAACCGCCTGTTCAGCACGCTCAGCACCAAAACGAAGGAAAGCTTCGCCATTGCCAAGATTGGCGACGCGAACCTGACCCTGAAGCAATTTAAGCATCTGGTAAATAATGATTTCCAGGGTGCCATCCAGGCGTTCTTGAAAGGTCTGAACGCCGGTGGCCATACGACCACCGAATTCAATGCTCTCTTAGCTACGCTGAAGCTCCAGAGTGGCGAGGCGAAGAATGCCATCACCACGCTGGCTAAAAACACGGAGCTGTTTGCCGAGCGGCAGGCTACGGCGAATGAGCAGCTGATTTTGGCAACATCTGTAACGGAAGAAGCTCGGATCAAGAACGATAACCTAGCAGGCTCGTGGGCGAAGCTGAAGCGGGATGTCAGCGAGTTCTTTACCAGCGGCGCCGCCGAATCCTCGCTGAAGTGGTTGGTCGACAGCGCCCGGGCCTCGTTGAATTTTAAGGACGGCTTCGGGGCCCTGTTCGACGGCCGCCTGCTCGGCCTGGCGAAGAAGCAGCTCGATGACTACGGCAAGGGCCTGGCCGATTCGGCCCTGAACCAGCGCAAGTTTGCTGACGGCACCGACAGCCTGCTGGCCCGCTTCACGCGCCTGAGCGCCGTGACCAAGCCCAGCATTGCCGAGCAGAATCAGCTGCGCGAAACCGTGCTCCAGCTCAAGGACCGGCTGGGCGAGACGGCCGTCATTCTCAACCAGCAGACGGGGCAGTACGACCTGAACACGGCCGCGGTGGCCCGTAACACCAAGGAGGCCCGGGCCAAATACCTGGAGGATGCCACGGCCCTGGCTAAGCGCCTGCAGAATCTGGACAAGGAAGCCAGCATGTCCCGCGCCACGGCCACGGCTATCCAGGAAGAGGCCACCGCGCGGGAAAAGCTCGTGCGCGCCGCCACGGGCCTGCAATCGGCCGATTTTGAGAAGGTGCTGCCCCAGCAGATCCGGCAGCGCGAAGCCACCCCGAAGCTCTACGACAGCTCGGAGGGCGCCATCAGCCCCAAGACGATGGCTACCTACACCGAGTACGTCAAGCTCACCAACGACTCGCAGCTGGCCGCCAACAAGGCCGCCCGGGCCGAAGACGCCCGCAACAAGGTGCTGGCCCAGCTGCGCCGGCTCGGCTACGATGCCGCCGGCGCCTACACGCTGCTGGCGCAGGCCACCGATGACGCGACCAACGCGGAGGATAACAGCGTAGAGGTCGACAAAAAGAAAAAGCAGGCCGTCGCCGACCTCATCAAGGAGGAAAACGCGCTGCGAAAACAGCGCTTGGAAGCCAGCATTGCCGACTACGACCGGCAGGCGGGCAACGTGGCCAACAGCGAAGAAATCCGCACCCGCGCCTTGCAAAAAGGCAAAGAGGCCCGCATTAAGCTGGTCGAGGTGGAGCGGGACGAACTGATTCACGAGGCGGCCCTGACCTACAAAAACCAGGTTGGCGGTACCCAGGCCCTGGAGGTGGCGCGGGTGCGGCTCACCGAGCAGTTTTCGGCTAAGAAGCTTGACATCGAGCGCAGCACCGATAAGCAGATTCTGGCCCTGCACAATACTCTGCTCGACCAGCTCACGGCCATCGACAAGCTGGCCATCAACAGCGAAATCGACGCGCTGGAGACGATTGCCCAGGATGAAAACCGCTCGGCGCAGGAGCGGCAGCAGGCCCTGCTCGATGCGGCCGCCCGGCGGATCGAAATTGCCGAGCTGGAAGCCCAGAGTAAAATCCGGGCCGCCAAGGGGGACGCCTTGCAGGAGAAGCTCATCTTGGAAGAGCTCGAAAAGCAGAAGGCCGAGATTTTGGCCCGGCCGCGGGCCAACAACTCTGACCTGGCCAATTCGGAGCTACAGAAGCGCTACGTGCAGGACCAGCTGGCCCTGGAGCAGAAGTTAGCCGCCGGGCTGATTTCGGAAAAGGACTACTACAAGCAGCTCAAGCAGCTTGATGACGACTACGGCGCTCACCGGGTTGATAACCTGCAGAAAGACGCCCAGGCCCAGCGCCAGGCTGACGAGGAGGCCCTGCAACGGGTGCGCAACCAGAATGCAGAGAAGAAGCGGCTGCGGGAAGAGGAAGGCGCGCTCATCATCGAAGGCCTGCAGAATACGCAGGCCATTGCTGACGCCTTCTACCAGATCGGCGCGGGTCGCCGGCAGCAGGAGTTGGATGATTTGGCCCACAAAAAGGAGCAGGAGCTGCTCGTAGCCGGCGACAATGCCGAGCTCAAAGCCCAGATTGAGGAGAACTACCGCAAGCGCGAGCTGGCCCTGCGGCAGAAGCAGGCCAAAGCCGACAAAACGGCGGCCCTGTTCAACGTGGCCCTCAACACGGCCATGGCCGTGACCTCGGTGCTGAGCACGGGTGGCGGCACGCGCTACGCGGATTTTGGGATTAGCGCCGGCATCCTCTCGGCGCTGGTGATTGCCCAGGGCGTAGCCCAGGCGGCAGTCATTGCCGCCAAACCCATCCCGCAGTATTTCAAGGGCCGGGAGGGCGGACCGGCGGAATGGGCTATGGTCGGTGAGCAGGGCCGCGAGCTGATTGAGGGCCGCTCCGGCGGAATGCGGCTCGTCGAGAAGCCGACAATAACCTACCTGCAGGCCGGCGACAAGGTGCGCACCAACTTTCGCACCGAGCAGATCCTGCGCAACGACCGGGCGCTACAGGATCTGCTTATCCAGCGTCGCTACCTGACCACGATGCAGGGACAGGTGGCGGATATCCGGAGCGGGCGGTCTGGGGGCGCCTCGGCAGAGGTGGCGGCCGTAGCTGCCGCCGCGGCGCAGGCCAGCAGCCGCGACGCGGACCGCATCATCCAGGCCCTGCACGAGCGGCCGGAGTGGCGGCTCACCGAAGACGGCCTGCGACTCTACACGAAGCAGGGCGGCACCATCACCAAGCACACCAACTCCTACTACCGCCGCAACGGGTAGCCCGGAAAGTAAAAAGCCCCGTCAGCAGTACGCTGGCGGGGCTTTTTTTATGGCAGGTCGCCTACCACTCCTTACTCAGAATGGTAGCGTTGCCGGTCACGTAGGCGGCTCCGGCCGGGGTTGTCGAGTCAATCTGGACCGTCTTGCGCACCTTGCCATCGACGATGATTTCTGCTTTCAGGTAGGCACCGGCAGGAGCTTTGGCCGTGCCTTTCACGGTGGTGAAGTCGACTGTGACGGAGAAGTCGGAGGAGGTGGGCACCGTGCTGGCAGCCGTGGTGACGTCCACCTGAGCGCCCGGAATCGGGTCGATGTTCAGCAGGCTTTGCGAGGGGCCGCTGGGCGGGATGATACCGGCGGCGATGCGGGCGCCCAGGTTGTTTAGGCCAGCGCCAATGTAGTGGATAGCCACGCTGTGGGAGGTGGGCGCGGGGTCGGCCTGCTTCCCTTCGTCGTCACCACAAGCCGAAGCCGTGGCGAACAGGAGCACAAGTAGGAGGTAGCGGAGAGTAGCTAAGTGTTTCATGGCAGCCAATATACGAAACTGCCTAAAATGGATTTTTGAAAAGTATGGTCTATCCAAGGATTAGTTATTCCTTTACAAATAACTAATCCTCCTAATCTAATGCTTAGAGCTGCTACTACGTATGTAACCTTCTTGGTTGTGGTGTCTTGTCTGTACTATGTGTCCTTTTGGTGGGTGTTCGACTTCGATATTCTGCCATTCTTTGAGCCTCAAGACTTTTTGCTTGGTATTATATTTCCTTTCAAATACAGTGGGGTGTATTTTGTGTCAGCTATTATGTTTATTGTCTTGACCTCAATATTTATACCTGTTGGCAATATAAAACAAGCTGGGGATTTGCTTGATCTTGATTCTGTTGATGATATTCAGGGCAAAGAACAATCAAGCAATGCCCAGCGCATAGAATTGGATGAGGAATATAAAGATAAATTAAAGAAATTTGATAAATACCTTGCAAATCATTTAAGTAAGTTAAAGATTGCAGATATTTTAGTCGGCGTATTAATTTCAATTGGTATTGTATTTATTATTTGGAGAATTGTTCAATCCCCGCAAGATAAATACCAAAGTGCCCTTGTTGGTTTTTTAGTTGCGCAGCTATTTCATATGATTATGCGCAATGCTGATCTTTGGCCTGATAACTTATTAGGTGTATCAGTTGAAAATCAAGCATGGGTTTATTTAGTAGATCATGTTTTTATAATGCTTATTGTTTTTTTGCCAGTAAGTGCAATTGCAAATGGATACAGCGAATCACAAAGTATTGTTAAGGGTAAAAGATTTCATTATGCTCTGTGCAAGGATTTGCCTGAAAAACTGAATAACAGTCGCCATTATATGGTATATATAGGCAAGGTTAATGATGTTTTTGTATTTTCTGATAGCGCCAATACGGAAACCATTGTGATTGACAAAGGAGATTTGCCTGTATTACGAGTGCATGCTTTTGATTGCGATGATAAAAAAACAGTTAATACATTTCGTGAGCTTGTGCATTAACTGTTTACTCCGAAAACCATGATAGCCCGGCATGCTGCCGCTGCTGGCAGCGCCCCACCGACCCACCACCACGGCAGCTTCAGCCAGAGCACGGCCACCACGAACAGCCCCACGGCTAACCAGAAGCCGGCGCAGAAGTCGCACCGTCGCATCAGCCACGACGGCCGCCGGACTTCCCAGGCCCGCAGCCAGCCCCACTTTTCAAAGCAGATCAGCAACGTGGCCGCCGTCAGGCCCACGAGTAGCACCAGCGAAAGCAGCTCAGTTAGCATAGCACGTTCTGTAAGCTCAGTTCAGTCTGGATCCGGAAGCCGCCGAATGGATGCCGTAGGCACTGCTCGGCCACCGTGTCGAGCGAGAAGCCCCGAAACACCTCCTCGGCCGCGGTGTATACCCGCTGCACCTGCACGCTGGCGCTGGCCAGCACCCGCAGCACGTCGCGCAGCAGCTCCGCGTCGTAGCGGTAATCTTTGGTCGGGTCCACCTGCTGGAGCGAGTACCAGAAGATGATATCCACCGGCTGGTTGAGGGCCAACCCCAGCGGCGTAGGCTCCTGATCCGGATTGCTGGCCGGGTCGCGCGGGTAGAAGAAGCTCTGCGCCCGCACGTTGTCGTTGGGCAGCACGTCGCGGTATTCCCGCTCGGCGTCGTACACCTCGGGGTAGTAGAGCGTCTTGGTGCCGTCCCGCCGGCCACCGCGGTACGCCTTGCCGTAGCTCACCTGCAGCCAGGGGAGCTTGGCGGCCAGCAGCAGCTGCACGCGCTGGATTTCCTTATCAAGCCCGACCGGGTCGGGCAGCGTGGGCGCCTGGGGGTTGAGGTAGGAAACGGACATCTTAGTTTTCGGTGGTGAAGGTGAGGTGCTTGCTGCCGTAGCGCAGGCGGTACCGGCGCCAGGCGTTGGCGGCAACAGTAAATTCCACCTGTAGATAGAGGTAGGCGCCCTGCCACTTTAGGGCGCACCGAGGCTGTACCTCGGGCATGATGTCCTCGCTGATGTGCTCCACCGAGCTGATTTCTTCCCAGGGCCATATGCCCGTGGCGAAACGCATGACGCCGGTTTCAGCCTGCCAGAAGTTGGTGGCCATAAACAGGGTGTTTCCGTCCAACTCTTTGAACATCGGGGATTCGTCTGCGTCGGTCATAGTCCTAACGTTTCACGGGTTTTCTGAAGCAGCTCGGGCTTCACGTAGTCTTCTCGGAACTCGGCAACGTGGGCATCGGTGAGCCCCAGAATCTCTTCGCCGTACTTCTCGGTGAGCCCGGCGGTCTTGGGGTCGGTGCCGACCAGCTCCACGCCGGCCGGGCTCAGCTGGGCGAGTATGCCGCTGTAGAAATCCCCCTCGTCTCGTAAAGTTACACGGTTTGAAACTTGCCCTTTTGCCTGCTTAATGGCTACGGTGAGGGGCGCATATTCCGGCGTAATCGGCTCGCCTTCCCGGTCTACGCCAGCGGCGAGCTGGGCCGTGTTGGCATCCTCCAAAAAGGCGCGGTTGTCCTGCACCACCTGCTCGGTGGCCAGTTCCAGCACGTCGGGGAGCCGCTTCAGTGCCCGCTCCAGGTTGTCGAGCCGCCGCATTACACCCGGCCGTATTTAACGGCGCCCGGCTTGGTGGCGCAGGGCAGGCACCGGGCGGGCACGGCTGACAAGTCCACATCCAGGGCCGCCAGCGCGTCGGCCAGCTGGGAGAGGAAGCCCTTCTGGTTGGTGTTCGGGCGGTTATTGAGTTCCACCAGGGCCATGCCCTTGACCTGCGCCTCCAAGCCGTTGTTGCGGGTGCTGTTGGCCATCATCGTGAGCAGGTCCACGGCCAGCTGGAGCCGCAGGGCCGGCTCGAAGGCGGGCAGCTGGGTACTCAGGTAGCCCGTCAGGTCGCAGGATGCTTCCAGTTGCAGGTTCAGCCCCCAGTTAGTATTCGACTGGTAGAGGATATCCGCCTCGGGCGTGGCGCGGCTGAAGGGCAGCACCTGCACGTAGGGGTTCCAGGCGTCGAAGTTGACGTAATCGGTACCGCAGCACTGCCCCGGGCGCTGCTGTAGGTTCTGATCGAGGCGAATGGCCTGCCCGCTCATCACCGACTCGTTATAGCCCAGAAACCAGGTGCCGCCTGGCTTGCTGGAAAGGTCAATTACAAGCGGGGTCCACTCGAAATAGACCTTGTCGGTGCGGGGAAGGTCTATTTCCCGCACCGGCGTAGTCATATCCGAGCTGTGCAGCAGCAGCAGCTTGAAGCCCGGCTCGGGCTGGGTAAACTGCGTGCCCACGGCCGTGATGCGCACGGCCACCTGGGGCTTATCGGCGCGGGGCCGTAGGGCTAGGCCCACGAAGCGGCCCTCCCGGATGATCTTGTTGCGGTACTCGCCACTGCGGGCCGTGAGCAGGCGGCTTTCCAGCAGGCGCTTGCCGGTGCCGGCCAGCTGCTTCTGCTGCCGTAGTGCGTCCAACACCTTCGTGGCCGCAGTCACGCGGGCGGTGTCCAGGTAGATAAAGAAGTCGGCTTCCGGCATCTGCGGGGCCGCCATGCGCAGGTTGCGCAGGGTGAGCAGCGGGTGCACGTCCTGTATGGCTAGCGTGCCCTCGGCGGCCTGGAGCGCCGGGGGCACGGCCTGGGGCTCGTCGGTGGCGCTGGCGGAGGTGAGGCGGTAGCCGATGGTCGTAGCCAGCAGCGCGGCCAGGGTGAGGGAGTTGAACATTGCGTATCTTGTTCTATGGAAAAGAAAGCTCCGACAGAGGTTCTTCAGGCAGCTCAGGCGCTTACCACGGCAAAGCTGGGATTCACTGCTGCCGAGCTCGTGGAAGCCGGCAAAGCCCTCACAAAAACGCCCGACCCGAAGCCGGACCGGGCGTTTTCTGAAGAGCGGCGAGAATCTTAGGCGGCCGTTTTCTGCTCCACCTTGATGATGGGGAAGTAGCGGGTACCGCTGGCCGAGTTGTAGAGCTTGATGAAGAAGACATCCATGCTCCACTCGAAGGACTCCACCGAGGTGCGGGTCAGACCCTGCAGGTTCTGGGCGGCTAGCGTAGCCGACTGATCGGCGCAATCCGCGCGGTAGTACAGGCCCATCGTGCCGATGCCGGGCACCTCCTGTTTCGTCCACTCCCGTACGGGGTTTTCGGGGCCGCCGTGGGTTTCGCCACGCTCGCAGTCCGGGTCGATGCGGGTCACCATGCCCACGGAGTTGGCGCCCACCAGGTAGAGCACGGCGCGGTTGCCGGTGCCGGCAATCACGCGGTTGGACTCGAAGAAGCTGCCCACCGAATCCAACACGTAGGCCAGGTTACCGGCGTCAGTGGTACCGGCACCCAGCACGGTGCGGATGTCGCCCATGGCCATCGGGTTGGTCACCACGTCGGGGTTGCCCGTGAAGTCCATCGAGCTCAGGATCGAGCGGATCTGGTTGTAGAACTCAATGCGCTCCTCCTTGTCGCCGGGTACCTGCAGCGCGTCGTTGGCCTCGGGGTAGTATTGCAGGATTTCGGCAGGGAAATACTGGTTCTTATTATCCTCCAGGTGGTCCACCGACCAGGTGTCGAGCAGTTCCATAGCGGCCAGCCGGCGCGCTTCGAACATCCGGTAGAAGAAGTCTACTTCGCTGATGTTGTTGTTAATGAACTGCGAGCGGATCATCGGAAAACCGAAGGTCAGCGTCACGGCCGTGAACTCCACCAGCTTGGAGACGAGGCCGCCCACCTGCACGGCGCAGGTACGCACGTTGCCGATGGTGGGCGCCATCCAGTCGATGACGGGCACCTGCACGGTGTTGCCGAAGCTCTGCTCCAGAGCAGCTTTAAGCTCCGGCGTCACAATGCCCGTGGGCGAAGCCGTCTGCTTCTTGTAGAGGTTGTAGGCGCCGTAGACAGAGCCGCGCAGTTCCAGGTTGTCCAGGCCGCCAGTACCACGACGATAACGGGTGCGGAGGGCCTGTTTGAGGGTTTGGGTGATGGAAGCCATCGTCTGAGAAGGGAAAAGTGAAGAGAAATGAACAGGTCCTGCGCGGCCGTCCCGTAATCACGCAGTAGGTAAGCGGTAAGCGGTAAGCAGGGCCGGCCAGCGTCCCGTGCGGCCGGCCCTGGTAGTTAGCGAAGCGAGAGGGTGTCGCCTTTCAGGGCGTCCCAGGCTTTGTCGTACTCCTCGGTGTCAGCGATAAGCCCGTACTCCTTCAGGTAGTCGTGTAGTTGGCCCTGGGTTTTCACCGTGGCAGGCAGCGAGGTGGGCACAGCCTTACGGCCACCACCACTGGCGCCACCAGTGCCACCAGCACCCGCACCACCACCAGCGCCAAGCTGGCCAGCTTCAATCACATCTTTCAGCAACTCCTGCAACAGGTCGGCAGCCGTAGCCGGCTGACCATCCTTGTTGAGCGCTACTTTATTGTCGCGGATGTATACCACCGACTCCGTCCCGTCAGCGTTCTTTTGGAGCTTCGCCATGCCCACGATAGCATTGGTGGCGTCATTGACGGCGAGCTTCCGCAGCGACTCCGGCAGCGTCTTATTCAGTTCGACAGCCCGCAGGCCGTCGCGGATGTCAAGCATGACATCCTTCTGGAAAAGCTTCGTGTCGCGGTCGGTGATGTCCTCCTGATACTTCTTCTCCTTTTCCTGCAGCTGCTCCAGCTGTGCTTTCAAGGTTTCGTTGCCGTTGCCGTCCTTGATCTGCTTTTCCAGCTCGGCAATCTTGGTCTGTAGCGGCGTGGTGGCTTCCGTGAGGCTGGTTTTAAGGCCTCCTACTACCCGCTTAGCGTAGTCGTAGGTCTTTTCCGTCGGATTCTTGGCGACGCCCGAGGTATCAAAGAGGTCCTTGTCCAGGCCATCATATAACTCCTTGGTCTTATCGCCGATGAATTTATTTTCTTCATCGGCCGTACGGGCGATGTAGCCGGAGCTTTTCACGGCGCCAACCAGGTGAGGGATCAGAGTTGGATTCGCGGCAATAGCGGCGGTTAGCTCTTCGGGGGCAAAAGTGTTGTCGGTGATGGCCATACTGAGTCCCGTTCAGTCGGGTGGTTGCGAGTGGGAAAATGATTGACTTATTGACTTAAAAACCAGAAGCCTGGTATTCCTGAATGACTGCTGAAATGCGTTTGCGCAGTTCCGATGCGCGGGCCTGCTCAATTTCATCGGCCTCATCAGAGAAGAGGTAGATTTTAATGCCCAGGGTACCGAGCTCATGGGTTTCGTTCATCTGGAGCATGCGGCCCCCGTCGATTTCTACACCTTCAGCTGGGGCGGCACCTTCCACCCAGATAGGTGGCTGGGTATGACCCGAAAGCACGCCTACACAGACGCAGTGGGTGATGTTGACGCTTACTAACTCTTCCGGCGAGAGCTTCCACATGCTGATGCACTGGCCGTCTTTGCGCAGGATGGGAAGGGAGTGGCACTCTTCCTCAGTCATGTTGGCCGGCTTTTCTAAGACGGCGTTGGCTTCGGGGAATTTGATTGGGATGGCCATGCGAGTGGGGAAAATGGCGGTGAAAACAACTGCTGTGCGGGAGGGAAAGGAAAGGGCCGGCTCCGGTTAGTCCCACCCGCGTGGAACCGGCCCTGGAGCTTCCTATCTGGTCGCTCCACCCTCCTCATCCAGCCGATTCTCCTCATTTTCGATGAGGACCTTCAGCTCGGTGAAACTCTTGTCGGCGGGGGCGTCCTCGCCAAACAGCTCCTTGTAGCGCTCCTGCGCATCCACGGTGCTACGGATGGCTTTGCGGGGGCCGGGGGCCGTGCCGCCGTTGGGTTCGTCCGTGTACTGGCCAACTTCCAGCTCTTTGGCCTGAATGAACTCCAGCAGCGACTCGTAGGAGACAGCCGGGGCATTCTGGCCATACAGCTCTTTATAGCGCATCTGGGCATCTTGCAGCGTAGGCAGGCCCTCTGCCGGCTCCCAGGGGCGGGCACCAGTGGGCGCAGTCGAGGCAGGGGCCGACTTGGTGTAGCGCGGATCGTGCAGCACCCGAACCTTGTCGTAGGTGGTGGTGTCGAAGTAGCCGCTTCTCACCATGCGGTCGAACTGCGCCGGCACGAACTTCTTCCGAGTCACCTCGTCGGTGTACTGCTTCAGAATCGGGTCGTTGACCTTCTTGGTGAGCTCGACGTGCACGCGGTCCGACTCGTGGCTGGGAAACTCGTAGTCGCCCGCGTCGTCGGCATTGCCGGCGGTCATCTCGATTTCCTCGCCATTGAGCTGCTTCTGCTGCAGTTCTCTCAGGTCGAGCTTGGGCTTAGCCGTTTTGGCCGTTAGGGCCGTTTTGGTTGCTGTTGACATAAGACAAAAGGATTTGAGTGATGGTGGCGAGCTTGATGTAGTAGGGCTGCTGAGAAGCGAAACGCCGCACGTCCATATGCTCGGATTCGAAGCGGGTGAGGTAGCGGCCGAAATCAGCCTTTAGCTGTAGCATGGCCCGGTCGAAGAGGGCCAGCACGAACGGATTAGTCCCGGTCATGGCCCCGGCAATCATCGTCAGGATCTGCTCCAGCGAGTATTCCGGATAAGGCTCCAGATCGGAGAGGATGCGCATGCGGTCCAGCTGCGCGGGGTTGTTGCGAAACTGGGTCTGGTAGCGGAAGTCGCGGGCCTGGCTAAGCTCGTAGACGGGCCGGCCGGCCTTGCGGGCTTCTTCTTCCTCCTTGGCCAGCTGTTCGGGCGTTTTGAGGTAGAACCGCTCGCCGTAGGTGACGAACACGCCCCGCATCAGGGCTCCATAGCGAAGCGTGCCGATGGTGCGCAGGGTCCAAGCGCGGGCCTCTTCCAGAGGCTTTTTGAACTCAACCAGCACGTCCTGTTTGATTTCGAAGCCACCCTGCACCTGCTTGGTATTCTTCGCCTGGTCGTTGCTGGGCTCCCCACCACCGCCGAGCACCGAGCGCAGCAGCGCTTCGCGCCGGCCTTTGAGCACCTCGTCTAGGTAGCCCAGGATTTCCACGCCGGCACCCTCGAAGCCGACGGGCACCCGGGTGTCGGGCATTTCCTTCGACGGGGCGGGCACTTTGACGTGCACGCCCGGGCCGATGAGCTTGCGCAGGGCGCAGGCAGGGCAAGGCTTCTCCCCGTACACCGGCACCTCTTCGCCGTTATCGAGCTTCTGGTAGCTCCTGACGTATTGCACGATGCCGCTTTGGCAGGGGCTGCCGCCTTCGCCTTGGAAGGAGCACTGCTCCTCAAAGCTCCACATCACGGGGAAGGTGCCGTACTGACGGAAGTACTCGGTGGCCCCGTCCCACCAGATGTAGCGGTCCAGGTTGCCCAGCACGGCCGTCAGTGGTGCCAGCCGCGGCAGGTCGGTAGGCTGGTCGAGTGGGTCCGACCAGAGCACGCGGGCCGGGCAGTAGCCCAGAATGTGGGTATTGCGTAGCACCTCCACCCAGACCTGCTCACCGACGGGCTTTTCCAGGATGGCGTAGGCGGCATCATCGTAGCAGGCCATGCGCTCAATCACGTTGCCCTGCTCATCCTTGCGCTCGGACAGCGTGAAGAGCACGTACTCGCAGGTGCCGTCTTCCTTCAGGGCCACGTCCCAGAGCTGCTCCAGATGCAGCAGGAACACGTAGGGCTCTGGCCGCGGCGTGCGCTGCTCAGCAGCCATGTCGACTACCAGCAGCGAGTGCGGCCGGCCACGCAGGGCCTTGAACGCCCGGGTGGTCCAGAAGTCCGACTCCTTCAGGGAGGTGCGGTAGGTTTCGAAGTCTGTTTCCAACTCGGGCGTTGCCAGCTCGACCTGCACCAGACCGTCTTGAGCTTCGAACACGCGCTTGAGGCCCGTGAAGATGTCCTCAATGATATCGGTGGTAGGCAGCGGAGCTGGCACGCACTGCTCCCACTTCACAAACTCGCTTTCGGGCAGCATCTCCTTAGCCCAATCACGCAGGTAGCGCCAGCCTTCGGGGCGGCGCATCGGGTCTACGTGGGGAATGGCATGAAGCCGCAGCCGCTGCTCGTGGCGTAGGCAGTCACCAATAGCCCCGTTGTTAGCGGGGTTTTCGAGGAGTACGCGTACGTCTTCGGGGCTTAGGATCATCTTGCGGCGGAGCCGTAGAATCGGGGGAGGGGGGAGAGGCTGGGGCTTCCGCCAGCAGCCAGAGGTGAAGCTTGGTGCGTTCCTGCCGGGCCAGGATCCGGGCCGCGTGGGCCGGGTCGAAAGCCCTTGGGATGTCGCCAAGGTCTGGGGCGCGGAGCCAGACCGGCTCCGGTACCCCGGCTGTTGGCCGGGCCATTACTCAGCGTCCAGGTCGGTGAGCGGGTTGAACGTCGGCTTGAGCACGTTCACGCCCTTGAACCAGTCGGCCGTCATTGAGAAGGAGAAGGGGAACAGCGTCTGCGACTTGAAGCCCTGGGTGCCGGGGCTACCCACGACCCAGTTGAAGACGGGGATGCCTTTCAGGGCTTTGTGCACGATTTCGCCATCAGCCGTCACGAGGTAGGACGTCAGGCGCGACACGCCGAGCTCGGCCAGCGATTCGGGCGTCAGCGCGTCCAGGACCTCGTACAGGGCCGAATCCAGGCCAACGAAGTTACCAGTAGGCTTCACGGGGTTGAAGCCCAGGAAGGTACCTACGCCGTTGAGCGTTTCGTTGCTGTTCTCACCGCCGAACTGCGCCTCCGAGGACGGAATCACCATGTTCTGGAAGAAGGGCGTGACAATCACCTTCGTGTTGTCATCCGCTTCGAGCAGGGTAGTCCAGGCGGCCAGCGTCTTCATTTCTGCCTCGGTGGCGAAGCTGGCCACCTTCTGAGAGCGCTGGAGCAGCAGGCGCTGGAACTGCTTAAAGTTCACGGCGCAAAGCTGCGCCGCAATGGCCGTCAAAGAATCGGGGCGAGTGCAGGAAGTGGCCATGGTGGCGAGATGTTAGGTGAATAATGTGTGTAAAATAATTACTTTATTTCACAACAAGCAACTATGCGGGATTATTCCTAGTTAACCCGCTTCAGGAAGCCCTGCTGTACCACCGGCTGCAACTCGAACCACTCGCGTAGGCTGAACGTGTCGGAGAAGTCGGGGGAGAGGCCACCGAGGATGATTTTCTGCTCGGCTTTGGTATTGATCTTCTGCTTGCCCTCGGCATCCGTCTTGGCCCGCTTGATGGCGCGCAGGTTCGCTTTGAGCAGCTCCAGCACCGTGGTTTCCTTGCCGCCGACCTTCAGCTTCATGCCCCGCACGTCATCAATTTCGACGGTGTAGTCATCAACGCGCACGGCAATGGTTGCCGCGTTGACCCGGTCGGCGCTGCGGTAGTAGCACTGGGTCTTGAGGTTGTCGTAGTTCTCGGCTTTCTTGGTGATAGGGTCGGCCAGGGCGGTAGAGCCACCGGAGAAGCCGCGGTAGCCGCGGCCGTAGGCGAAGACCTTGCCGCCCACGCCATCCTGGTCTACGAGCACGTCCGACTCAGGCACCGACCACTTGCGGCGCTGCTTCTCGATCAGGTCGTAGATGTCGCGCGGGGCCGTTTTGCGGGCTACCACGATCTGCACCACCTCCCAGCCTTCCCAGACGAATATCACCGTGAAGTCCTTCCCAAAGCCAGCGGCGTCGCAGGTGATGTAGCGCCGCGGCCGTGGGGGCTGGGTGAGCTGGTTGCTGAACAGGTCGGAGATGCGCGCGTAGTCGTAAAGGGCCAGGCCGTCGACCTTCACCTTCCAGTTGCCCTCCAGCAGCTGCGCCCTGGTCGCCTCGTCCTGTGCCATCAGGCCGGCCAGGTACTCAGGGTTGACGGCCAGCAGCTTCTTGTTCTCGTAGATGCTGCCCGGAATGAAGGTGAGGCTCTTGGGCTTGGTCTGGGCCAACTCGTCCTTGAACAGGTGCGGGGCCTTCTCCACCACCTCCTCGGGCGTGTCGCCCCACACCATCACCTCCCCGTCGCGGGTGAAGTAGCGAATGACGCCGGCCCGCTCAGGGATGGGGAAGCCGTCCTCACCAATCCACCACGCAATGAGCTCAGCCACCCAGCTGTCGGGGTCGGGGTTGCAGCTGCAGCGCACGTAGGGCCGCACCCCGCAGAGGCTCCGGTTACGGGTGAGCATGTACCAGAACTGCTTCTTGGTGAAGTGGGTGAGCTCGTCGAAGATGATGAGCGGAATCTGCGTGCCCTGCCAGTCGAACATATTCTTCTCGTGCTGCATGTGGGCAAACGAGACGCGGGCGCCGCTGGGGAACCGCCATTCCAGGTCGCCCTGCTTGGCGCCCACGATAGGGTAGAGCTCCTTGCTGGTATCCCACAAACCGCCCTCGTTGGTCACCATGGCGTAGGTGCGGCGGAAGATGACGGCCCCAAAATCCTTGTTGAACCGGTGCCGGCTGGCCTCCATGAGCAGCGCGTACGTCTTGCCGCCGCCGGCCCCGCCGCCGATGATGGCGATGTCGGCGGGCGTGCTCAGCGCCGCCATCTGGAAGCCGGGCTGCGGGTAGATGACTTTGGCCGCTTCGGCGGGGGCTACGCTCATAGCACTTTGACAAATTGCGTGTAGTCATCATGGCCAGGCATGTAGGGCAGGAAACCGAGCCTTTCGTAGAGCCGGCGCACGGCTTCGTTATCCTTATGCACCGATAAGCCTACCATTTTGCGGCCCTCGGCTCGCAGCACCTCGCACGCCTGCTCTACCAGATTTGCCCCGAGGCCACATTTGCGGGCCGCCTCAATCACGTACAGCGACAGGATGTAGCCGTCCGGGTCGATACGCAGCACGCCCTCGACTACCCCGTTTTCAATAGCCATCAGGTAGATGGTGATGGAATCGTCTACCTTAGAATCAAATCGTTGGATGTTCATTTGGGTAAGGCTATAGGTCAGAAATCCAGATTTGCAGCATGCTAGTGATGCGACAGCCGGGGTTATCTTCCAGCCAATGCTGGTATTGAGTTTCAGCGGGGTGGCCGTTGACGTTGTACACAACGCCCTGGTTGTAGACCAACGCCCACCATTTGCCCTTCCATCCCCACGCATCGGGCACCTGCACGCGCAGGATGCAGGGCCAGGGTGTGAGCGGGTCGAACTTGATGAAGCGCGGGTTCGTGTTGAAGCCCAGCGCGCGGGCCGCCTCCCCGAAGTAGCTGCCTCGCCAGCCGTCGAGCTTCTGTAGCTTCTCCGGAAACTTGTTGTAAACTTCTAATCTGGGCAGGCCGGTGATGGTGGCCAACAAGCAGGCATGGTAGTCCCAGTCCGTTTCGGAGGGTACCAGTTGGATTTCGTAGGCCTCGGTGCTCATGCCTCAAATGGATATATGGGCAGGCGGGTGCGCCCCCGGTTGTAGTGCGGCATGGGGTCTTTGGTGAACTTGCCTTCGCTATTGACGGCCTGAACACGGTACCCATCGACGGTGGGCATGCCCTCGAAAGCTTCGTGAAGCTGCTCCAGGCACTTCACGAAGCGCTGCTGCCAGTCTTCGGGCATCGACTGTAACTGCGTACGATGTAGCACCAGGTAGTTGGCGTAGGTGAGGCTGAACCAGTTGTGGATAGCTTCATAGCCAGGATGGGTGAAGTCCGCTTCGTGGATAGCGGGGGCGGGCGTGGCGGTTTCTTCCATTATCGGGTGGGGTTGATGTTGAGTATTTCACGGGCCCGGCGCAGGGCATTCCACTGGCCTTCCTCGCTATCCATTTCGTTGTAGCGGGCAGCAACCCTGGCGGCATTGGCCAGGCGCTCGGCTACCTCGGTAGGGTGGGCATCGTTGTAGTAGATGTCCTCCAGTAGGTTGGCGGGCTTGCCTGGGTCGTAGGTGATGACGAGCACGCGCTTGGCCCGAAACACCGCCCAGGCACTACTGCACCGGTCGAAAAAGCGAAGGAAGCGTGTGGCCATGGCTACCGTTGCTTCTTGGGCTTCCATCCTGTCCATCCCTCCACTTGGGTCATTTCACGCACCCGACGGATGCCCCAGGGCCCGATCCCTTCGCCGGCATTTTTCCGGTCACCATACTCGCTCCAGAACCACTGCGCGTAGTAGTCGAAAAACCACGATAGCAGCCGACCCTCGCGGTGGTTCAGGCGCTTAGTGGCCTGCTCAACGCGGTGAACTATCCAGCGCTGAGCTTCAGCAGTACCAGCTGCTATTTCGTCCGTGACGGCCCACTGGGCAGCCGACGCTAAATCATCATAGAAATCAGTCGCGGCCATTGTCGGGCATCATAATGTTGGAACCGGGCAAATCCTTGCCGTTGGTGGTGACGTCGTGCTTCTCCGGAGCGTAGGCACCATGTAGCTTCAGGATCTTATCGGTAGCATCCTTGGCGTCGTGAGTCTCAATTTCCAGCCCGTAGCGAGTCTCCTTAACCTTTTTGATCAAGTGGCCCGCCTTGTGCTTGTACACTTTGACCAAGTCGAGCCGAACTACTTCCCGCACTGCTTTGGGGCCTGGAACCTGGCGAACCTTATTGGGCTCCTTCTCCAGCTCCATCTTCAACCGCTCGTATTCGAGCAGACGCTTCAGGTGCAACTCCTGCTGCTTATTGCGAAACCGCTTCTGCTCCTTCTTGTCCGTGAACAGGATTTCCTGACGAATAGCGAGTTCCTGCTCAAAAACGATGTTCTCGTAAAACTCCTCTACAACCTCCCGGAAGGGCTTATCGACGTAGGTAGTATACTCTTCCTCGCCCAGCGTCATTAGATCGTCCACGGTGACGCGGCCCCACTCTGACATGCGCACCGTGGCCTCGTCCACCGTCATACCGAGCCGGGCGGCTTCCTCGACAATAGCCGCCTGGATGTGCTCAAGCTGGAGCAGGTTCCGGGCCGTCTGCTTGGCGCTGCCCTCGGCGTAGCCAGCCAGCACGGCGGCCGGCGCACCCTTCCAGATGCGGGCGTAGGCTTCTACGAACCGCTGCTGCAGGCCCGTGAGCTTTTTTGGTTTCGGTGCGTCTGCCTGTCCCGTGGGCATAGCGAAAAGTACAACAGGTAATGAAAAGTAAGTCGTTAATGTGAGCAAATTACTCACATTAACGACAAAATAACTACGCTGCTAGTTCGTAGGGCATCAGCGCGCCCTTGGCCCGGTTGCACTTCCGGCAAAGGCACTGCAGGTTTTCCCAGTGCCAGCCGCCGCCGCGGGAAAGCGGGATGATGTGGTCGAGGGTGAGCTTGAATTTGGTCCGGCAGTTCTGGCAGCGGCCACCGGCGGCGGCAATGACCGCTTTCTTCAGCCGGATGCGCTCCTCGTCGCTGACCTCGTTGCGGTCGGTGCCGTGGTGGAACAGTGGGCGTGGTACGGGGCAGCCGGCGTAGTGCTCTTTCTTACGCCGACGCTGCTGGGCTTTCTGGCCCTTGGTGGGCGGCGGCACCCGGCGCTGGCCCTTGATGGCTTCCACGCGCGAAGTGTGGCCAGGGCGGAAGTAGGACACGTCGCCGGTTTCTGGGTCGGTGTCGGGGATGAGGCGGCGCATCTTTTTCATGCTGCCAGATCAGCCAGGTGGGTGCGCAACACTTCCAGCCGGATGCCGGACCGAAAGGAGTAGAGTTTCACGTCTCGACGAGCTATTTCCCTCGAAACTGATTCCAGGAACGAGCGATGTGTGCCGACGAACTCTGACGTAAGCTCTGTGGCCTCCAACACC